>ERZ1026882.60-NODE-60-length-103476-cov-70.677242_pt1 | contig 103476 bp, 103 predicted proteins | sample MGYA00380171_ERZ1026882 | MGnify/ENA primary metagenome ERZ1026882 (study PRJEB33269, sample SAMEA4719807) | human gut metagenome | biome: human-associated habitat; feature: organic feature; material: feces | place: Cameroon | collected 2013-10 ...
CGATTACAAAATTGTTTTCAGTTCCAATCTGAATATTATAGCCCGGTTTTAGCTGACCATTGAGCATGTGGTCTTCCTTCATCCGCATGAAAGTTGCGTCTTCGTCTGTCTTTGAGTAGCTGTTTCTGTCATTAAAAGTGGCGTCTGCTTTTTCGTATTTTTCTTTTCTTGGAAGATAATCCTTTTCAATCTGGCGTTTTGCCTTCTTCAGTTTTTTTTTACGTCTTTTGAATCTTCGTCATCAAGGTCATTTATCTCAGCAAGTTTTTTATTGATCTGCCCGGCAACGGCTTTGATTTCCTCACTCGTTACCGGGGTGTCATCGCCCGTTTCTGCAAAGTCCTTGTCACCGTAAATCTGATTTTCTTTCCGTGTAATTTCTTCTACATCTCTTAGGAACACCTTCAGTTTTTCATCCAGTCTCTTCTCGTTTTTCTCTACGGCCTTTCTCCAGACGAAGGTGTATTTATTTGCGGCGCTTTCAATCTTTGTTCCGTCAACGAAATATTTTTCAAGGCTGACATAACCTTTCCTGTTCAGAAGCCTCACTGTCGATACAAATATTTCCTCGATTGAGTCTTTCAGCTTTTCACTTCGGAATGTGTTAATCGTTCTGAAGTCCGGTTTCTGGAATCCAGTGAGCCACATCACGTTTACATTCTCGCGGCACTGTTTTGCAATCTGTCTTGAAGAATATATTCCTGTCATGTAGCAGTAAATCATTACTTTCAGGAGCATGACCGGATTGTATCTGCTTGCTCCGCCGCCTTTTGTATTTCGTGCAAATGCTTCTTCAATTTCGAGTTCATCTACTGTTTTACTGACAATTCTTACAAAATGATTTTGTGGAACCAGTTCGTCCAGACTTGGTGGCAGGAGCCACTGCCCGCCCTGGTTATATGGTTTGTATGTGATTTTATCGCTTACGCCTCTGCTCATATTTAAATTTTAGCAGATTTGAATTCTCTTGTAAATTTAAAATAATTAGGGCTGCCCATTTCTTTTTGGACAGCCCCATCTCTCCAATTTTATTTTTGTTATTATGTGCAGAGATTTACTTTGCAGAGCAAAATAAACAGTTCCTGATGGATGACCATTCATTATTTATATTTTTACCTTATTTTATCGCCTGCATTTTTCTTATAGCCTTGCATATTCCATTCCCAAAAAGACAAATGTCAATATTAAGAAATTTAAGCTCAGGAATGTATTTTATGCATAGATTTATACTTGAAATAATATCAATAGGGCTAATTCATTTATATCCTGTTTTTGCAAATTCTCCAATCACAAAATTCTTGCTTACAACCTTTTTAAGTTTTTTTGTTTGTATGATAGGTTATAAAATCAACAACAAAAAAATAAACTTATTGATTAAATAGAAAAAAAATGTTTTCTTCATTGACGGCAAAATCAGCAGGAAAAAATTTTGGAGCTTGGTAGAATTCAAATGTTGTTGCATATTTATTGAAAATACTTTTTCATTGAAAAAAAAAATATTTAATAATATACTGAACTAATGAACATAGCATATATTTTAATCAGCACACCGAACGATACATTTTATGAACAGACAGCAATAAGCGTTATGACATTAAGAAAAGTAATGCCAGATGCAAATGTATATATTTTAGTTGATAAAGATACAAAATCTACATTCAAAGACAAAAGATCAATTCATGAAAAATACAGTGTAAATATTATTACAGTTGATGTTCCAACTAAATTCAATAACAGAGACCGTTCTAGATTCATAAAAACCTCTATGAATAAATATTTGCCAAAAGATTTCGTTTATATAGATTGCGACACAATTATTTATGAATCACTTGAAGACTTGCCTAAAGAACCTGCTGTTGGCATGGTTTTAAACCGCCACATGAAAATTTCGGAAAGTCCAGTAAAAGACTTCTTTGAAAAAAATGCAAAGGAATTCGGCTGGCATGACGGCTATGATGACAAGCATTTTAACGGAGGCTTTATGAGTGTTCATGGCTCAGAAAAATCCGATGCCCTTTTTACTCTTTGGCATGAACTTTGGAATGAAAGCCGGGAAAAATCAAACGGAACTGTTTTTGACCAGACTTCTTTAAACGAAGCAAACTACAGGCTTAACGGAGCAATTACAGAAATTGACGGTATCTGGAACTGCCAGATAAACAGAAACTGTCGTTGCATGCCATATATTCATGATGCAAAAGTTCTTCATCTTTTTACTAGTCCGAAAATGCATATTCATGATATGGCAAAAAATGAAATAATAAAGTCAGTTCTTGAAGATGAACATCCAGAGCTTGATAAAATTCTTGCAAATCCAAAAGCTGCGTTCCATGATGTTTATGACTTAAACACTGATTTTTATTCAGTAGAAATGTCAAAAACTCCGGCCTATGTTTTTCTCCGAAGAATTTATGAGAACAATAAAAAATTCTTTAATTTTTGTAATTCTATTGCAAAATTGATTATGAAGTTTTCAAAGTAAAAACAAAAAATTTACATACACAAATCTCCCTTCTCCGCCAATTGAAAAAAAACTCTCTTATATAGTATAATTTAGAGTATTTTTGTTGATTTTTTGGAGGTTTCTATGAAGAAAATTGTAAAACTTAGTGCGCTGTTGATTTGCGCAGGGCTGCTTCTTTCAGGTTGCTCAAATGCTAAAAAAGACTACATTCTTGCGACTGGTGGAACTGGTGGAACATATTATCCGTTCGGCGGAGCAATTGCAAATATTTGGAATACAAAAATTGAAAATATGAACGTTACGGCACAGGCAACTGGAGCTTCCGCAGAAAATCTTCGTCTTATAAACAAGGGTGAAGCAGAATACGCAATTGTCCAGAACGATGTAATGGACTACGCTTACAACGGAACAGATCTTTTTGAAGGCGAAAAACTTGAAAACATCATGACAATCGGAACTCTTTATCCTGAAGTTGTCCAGATTGCAGTTTCAAAAGACAGCGGAATAAAATCTGTCGCAGATTTCAAGGGAAAGCGCATTTCTGTTGGAGATGCCGGCTCTGGAGTTGAATTCAACGCAAAGCAGATTATGGAAGGCTACGGACTCACATTCGACGACATCAAGAAAAGCAACCTTTCATTCAAGGAATCCGCAGAAGGAATTCAGAACGGAACTTTGGACGGCTGCTTTATAACTGCCGGTGTTCCAAACGCGGCATTGCAGGAACTTGCCTTCACAGCAGGACTTACCCTTGTTCCAGTTGACGGAGAAGCTGCAAAGAAAATCTGCGAAAAATACGGATATTACACTCAGACAATAATTCCAGGCGGAACATATAAAGGAACGGATTCCGACACTCAGGCTCTTGCAATCAAGGCGACACTTGCTGTAAGCGCAAAACTTGATGAGGAAATTGTCTATGAGATGACAAAGGCTCTGTTTGAAAATCTTTCAGATCTTGCGACTGCACACGCAAAAGGCAAAGAAGTTTCCGCGCACTCAGCTGTAACTGGCGTTTCTGTTCCGTTTCATCCGGGTGCAAAAAGATATTTCAGTGAGCTTGACTTGAACTAATACGGCGGAAATATTTGTCTAAAAGGCTTTTTACAGTTCTTATTTTACTTCTTTTGGCAGGGGGAATTTTTCTTTTCCCTGCGCTTCCCGTTCTTTCAGTCAGCAATAGAAAAAATATGTCGCAAAGGTTTTATTTTATGAATGGCTTTAAGGACGGATTTTCAATTTCATACACGCATTCAGTCAACAAAGGGCGCGTAAAAGATTTCTACAAGGAAAAAGGGCGCAAGCTTGTGTGCGGCAAAACTGTTTTTGTTTCTTACGGAGCCGGAATCCCGGAGCCGCAGGAAATGCCTGGCGCAGTTTTTAACTCAACTGATGAAGGCTACGAAATTTCAAATATAAACAGAACTGTTGAAAATCTTGTAATGGCTGTAGGAATTGTGGCAAACCACGCAATTTCCATTCAAGACAAAAATGGAAAATACACAGACTATTTTCTTGCTGATTTTTTTGAGCCACAGACAAGCATAGTCTTTCAGATAAAAAATGTTTCAATTGCAGATTATATTTTTCATCATATAAAATAAAAATTTTATCATCAACTTTTTACAGGAGGTTATAATAAAAACTTTGCCAAAATAGCGTCAAAGTTTTTATTTACAAGTTTGCGTTGCAAACTTGATTATTAACTGCATATTCTTATTTCATTGCGAATATGCTTAAAAAGTCAAATCGAAAATTGAAATTTTCTCATTGCCTTTTTACAGGAGGTTTGAATGGCAAACGACAAAAACAAAAACTCTAATGACTACATCGAGCAGATTCTTCCTACTTCAAACGAAGAAGAAATGAAGAGGATGATGAAGGAGCTGGACCGCGAGCAGTCTTACCGTGAGCACAAATGCTGGCGTCAGTATATTACAGTTTTTATTTCTGTTATTTTTGTGATTTTCCAGCTATATGCGACTTTGTCCGGGGCAATCACGGCGCAGGTTCTACGCGCGACCCACTTGGCTTTTGTGCAGCTCCTTGCGTTTCTGCTTTTTCCGCCTACAAAAAACAGTCCTCGGAACACGCTTCCTTGGTACGACATTGTTCTTGGTTTGATTGGAATGGCTTGCTGGCTTTACATTGTCGTAAACTTTGATTCGCTTGTAAGACGCTCTGGAAACAACACACCGCTGGATGTCGCAGTCGGAATTGTCGGAATTCTTGTTCTATTTGAAAGTTGCCGAAGAATCGTAGGTCTTCCGATTATGATTATAGCAGGCTCGTTCATCGTGTTTGCGTTTGCCGGAAAATATCTTCCGGGATTTTTGCATCACAGAGGATATTCGCTTCAGCGTGTTGTATGCCATCTTTTTTACAACACGGAAGGAATCATGGGAACTCCAATCGGCGCCTGCTCTACATTTATTTTTCTTTTTATTCTGTTCGGTGCGCTTCTTGAAAAAACTGGAATTGGGCACTTTTTTATTGACGTTTGCAATGCGCTTGCAGGAGGAGCAAGCGGTGGACCTGCAAAAGTCGCAGTCTTGTCTTCCGCGCTTTTGGGAACTGTTTCAGGTTCGTCTGTTTCAAACACTGTAGGCTCTGGCTCGTTCACAATTCCGATGATGAAAAGGCTCGGCTACAAGGGCGAATTCGCAGGCGCAGTTGAGGCGGCAGCTTCCACAGGAGGACAGATAATGCCGCCAATCATGGGAGCCGCAGCATTTCTTATGGCGGAAAGCCTTGGACTTCCGTACATCACGATTGTAAAGGCAGCGATTGTTCCGGCGATTCTTTATTTTACAGGAATTTTTATAACCGTTCATCTTGAAGCAAAAAAGCTCGGACTTAAAGGACTTCCAAAAGATCAGCTTCCGCGCTTTATGCCACTTCTTCTTAGAAAAGGCTTTATGATTCTTCCTCTCGTTGTGATTATTTATTTTCTTTGCGCTGGAAAGACTGCGGTTTTTGCGGCGTTAATGGGAATCATCGCCTGCGTTCTGGTCGGGTTCGGAGTTTCTGTCTCTGATTTGGCGCATGGACGCAAGCCTTCTTTCGGCGGAAAAGACATTGTCGAGATCATGTGCACTGCAGCAAGAAACATCATCAGCGTGGCGATTGCCTGCGGAATGGCGGGAATCATAATCGGAATCGTAACGCTGACAGGACTTGGACTCAGGCTTGGAAACGGTCTTGTCATGCTGGCGCACGGAAAACTCTTGCTGACTTTGGTCTTTACGATGGTTGCTTCAATAATCCTTGGAATGGGCGCGCCTACAACTGCAAACTATCTTATCACTTCCACAATCACAGCAGGAGCAATCATAAGCCTTGGAATAGAGCCGCTTGCAGCCCACATGTTCGCATTCTACTTTGGAATCATTGCCGATGTTACGCCTCCAGTCGCACTTGCCGCAATTGCCGGTGCTGCAATCGCAAAGGCCAAGCCGATGAAAACCGCCCTGAATGCGACAAAGCTTGCCATAGGCGCATTTATAATTCCTTATATGTTTGTCTACAACAGCAAAATGCTTATGATAAATGCATCCGCTCTTTCTGTTGTTATGATTATTATAACCGCGATACTCGGAATGTTCGGAATCAGCGTTGCACTTGAAGGCTACGGATTCAACAACACAGGCTTCTTTTACAATTCAAGGAAAGGAAAAGCAACAATAATTGCATTTGACGCAGTTGAAAGAATTCTGTTCGCCGCCGCAGGAATTCTCTGCGTAATCCCGGAAACAAAAACCGACATCATAGGTGTAAGCCTGCTTGCAGTCCTCATTGCATACCAGCTGATTCTAAAGAAGATTCGCAGCGCAAAAGCAATTGCATAAACTTTGAAAAGTTGAAAAAAACAACCTTCCATGTTTGCATGAGCAAGCGTGGGAAGTTGTTTTTTTAGCCCTAAATTCGAATTGCATAATTTTATGTCATTATAGGGCTTGGTCCGATAATCACTAAAAATATCTTTAGCAAATGAGATTTTTTAGTGTATAATAGTCGCAATGAACCTTAAACCGCCAGAACAATATAAATTATGCTCAAACTCAGCCTGCAAAAAGTCTGAAAACTGTCTTCGGCAGCTTTGCTACAGGCAAATAACAGAAAATGATATTGGCATCTATGTTTTGAATCCGCTGCTTTTTCCAAAGGAAAAAGAGGAATGTCCTTATTTCAAGACAGACAAGAAAATAAAACTTGCCTGGGGAACCCAAAATATTCTTGACGATATTCCGAACAAAAAAGCATCGGAAATAAAAAGAGAGCTTCTGGTAAAATTCGGAAGAAGAAAATACTATCAGTTCTACAGAAGTGAAAAACCTCTTTTCCCGTCCGACCAGCAGATATTTACAAAAATCTTCCAAAAAAACGGAATCGAAACAGAAATCAAATACGAAAGATTCACAGAAGACTATGACTGGAGCTACTAAAATCACAAAAGTTTTACCAAAAAAAACAGACTGTTTTAGTTGGTAAAACAAAGTGTTTTATTGGGAAAAACAAGTTGTTTTAGTTGAAAAAACAATAAAAGCAGCAAAGATAGAATTCTTTTTTACCAGAGAAAAACATGAATACCTTGCAAAATCAATCCTAAAAACTCGAAACAAAAATTCCTGTAAAAATAAATGCAAATCCTAAAATCTTTTTTGTATTAAGTTTTTCATTGAAAAAAAATCGGCTTAGAACCGCCACAAAAATGTATGAGGCAGAATCAAGAACTGGAGCCTTTGATAAGGGGATAAATTTTAAGCATAGCAACGAAAGCAATGTTGAGAATACAAAAAGGCTGTATGAAATTATAACGAATGGATTCAAATATGCCTTTATTCCAGAACTTCCATTCTGCCCTGCACTTTTCTTTAAGAGAATTTGAGAAAAACTTGAAATTAAAACTCCTAAAAGAAATACTGCGGAAAAAATCATTTTTTTATCCATATATTCAAACTCCCTGTAAAAATAAAATGATAAAGTTTCAGTTTTCCATCTTTGATTGCTCAGAGCAAATAACCAGAATTATTCCACAAAAAACAAGAACAACACTAATTATCTTTGTAAAAGAAATTTCTTCGTTAAAAAAAATAGCACCTAAAATAATTCCCCAAAGTAAATCTGCCGCACGGTTCGCATAGGCAACAGAAAGATTAAAATTTGAGAGTACCTTTTGCCAAAAAAAAGCATAAATAGCAAGACATAAAAACAGTAAAAATGTGAATAAAATAAACTTTGATGAAAGAAATTCCTGCTGCCCTGCAACTTTTGAAAAAACAGTGCTCAAGGAATATACAATAACCAAAAGATGAAGCTTTAATAAAGACAAGAATTTTTTATTCATTTTCTTTTCTTCTTGATTTCTGACAAAAACATAAAACAACAAGAATAATCAGACCGAGTAACGACACCGCAAGTCCAATATTCAAGAACGGAGTGCTGTATTTCAGGACAAGCGAATGATTTCCTGATTCCACAAAAGTCCCTATAAATGCAATATCACATCTATAAGACTTTGTCTCTTTGCCGTCTATAAAAATCTTCCAGCCTTTTGAATATGGCATAGAAAATCTCACGAACTGTCTTTCTTTTAATGAAGCCTCAAGTGAAATTTCATTTTCCGCAAATACTAAACAGGAGATTTCCCCTCTGTCCACCGAATTGAATTTCGCATTCCTTTCAGAAATATCAAGTGCAAAAACCGATATTTCATCAAATTCATACACGCCTTTGTTTTCAAGCGTAATGTAGAACTTGCCAGACTTGCACTCTTGCAAACCAAAACACGGCATCCTGTTATGCCCCATGCTGTCATTTGAACTTGTCAATTCAAACGAAAATGATTCTTTTTTTCCAGACTCAGCAACAAAAGTAATTTTAGGTTTTACGTGTTCCTCATTATCAGTCGTGTAGTAAAAATTCTTGAACAAGAGATAAAGCTCTTTCTTTGAATCAGAATCCTCATCGCCTGCAAAGTCAATCTCGAATGTCGCATTCTTCTTTTTTGTTGTTATTTTGTTATCTTCTATTTTTACATCATTATTTTCGATAAAAGAAATACTTTTGTGAAGAATTTTTGAATTTAATTTTATCTCGTTTTCTTCATTTTTAATTTTAGATTTTTCATCATAAACGACTGCTGCAGCAAGAAACAGTTCTTGTTTTTCAATAGGATTCAGATTCTCAAAGTTCTTATCTGCATACAAAACATTTTTATACGGCACGGCAAACGGTAAAGAATTGTTCAATCTATAAAGTTTTTTCTTTCCTGCGTAAGTGTCAAATTCTTTTACAAAAGTCATATATTCAGGTATGTACTCAGTCTTCGTTGGAAGAACAAAATATTTTACTGCAAAAAGCTTTTGTAATGCAGAACGCCGGTTCAGGCTTGAGCATCTCATATTATTTGTTGTTGCAAGACAAAGTTCTTCATAAAGTTGCATCAAATGTATATCTGAAATACTGTAATTATAATTTGTTCCATGAGTTCCAAAAACAACAGCGTTATTAGCTGTGAACTTATTTTCTTCGTCATAACGGAAAAAATCTGCTTCATTTAATTTTGAAATTTCAATATCAGTATTTTTTTCAATATTGCCTTTATATATGCCGGATTCTCTAAAATCATCTAAATAAGAAAGGCCGTAAGGAGAATAACGGACAAATGCAATTACAACAATTCCTATAAAAATTGAAACAAGAGAAAAAATGCGAATATCTTTTCGTTTTTTAACCAGAAAATACAAAATCAGAAAAACCGCTAAAGAATATATATAACACAACGCATAATGCTGACGTCTAGCATGGCTTATTATACAAGAAAAAATAACAAGAAGATTTTGAACAACAGCAATAAGCAGCGGAATTTTTAATTCTTTGAAAGAACTTTTACAAAATAAAGGGAATACATAAACAAAAGACACACAAACTAAAAAAGCAAAGGTAAAACACCAGCGGTTAGTTATATAATTGAAGCCATTAATAAAGTGTCCAAAAAAAGGACAAATAAAAAACAAAACGCCCAATAAAATAAAAATTTTTAATTGCTTTGAAATTTTATCATTTAAAGTGAACAAAAATACCAATGCGACAAACACAACTGGAGCAAAGCCAATGCTGCCAAAAAATCCGCCAACAGAAGCTGGAGATGATACTGCTGAAAAAAGGTTTGCATAATATGCAAGGCTGTAAAAGAAATCAACTTCTATTTTTTCAGTTGTTCTTGACGCTGTAAAAAATCCGTATGCGCTAGGAAGCAATATAAAGGTTGCCATCATAACAGCTATCATATAAAATCCGAATGTCTTAAAGAAAGTTGCAAAAAATTCTTTGAATAAAAAATTTCTTTCCGCCTTTACCACAAAAAAGAATCTGACAAGTGCGTACACAAAGATAAAGAAAGAAAGCATATAAAAGAAGTAATAATTACATACACAAGCCAGGAATGAAAAAATTATAAAAAACAACGGGCTTTTTTTATCAAGTATTTTATCAATTCCAAGACAAAGCAATGGCAAAAAAATAAGAGGATTTAAAAAATACGGATGCCTAATACCAACAAAAAGCGCATACCCACAAAAAGAATAAGAGATAGCACCAAATGGAATAATATTTTTCTGAAACTTATGAGTATTGCAATAAAATATAAAAGAAATACCGCTAAGATAAAAACGAAGAACCGCAAGCAATACAAAAAGTACATAAGTTCCATTCTTAGGAACAAATATAGAAAGCAGATTTAGAGGATCTCCAATGCAAAACCAAGTCAGGCTTGAAATAATATCCGCTCCAAATCCAAGAGAAAATGAGAAAGTTGGAACAATAAATTTTCCATGAATAAAATTATATACTATAGTCCTAAGCCACTCTCCATAAAATGCAAGAAATGCCGTATGCTCTGTAATTCCATCACCAGAACAAAATGATTTTCCATATACAAAAAACTGAAAAAAACATAAAGGAACTAACAAGCAGAAAAGCAGGGAATATTTTGCATAAACATTTTTTAGAAACGACTTTTTTTCAATAATATTTTTCATAAAAATAATCAAACTCCAAATGTTTCTTTTACAACCCACTGTGGTGTATTATTCTGGTCAAGATAATTTTTTCCAATATACTCGCCAATTATTCCAAGAAAAGTGCTCTGCAAACCACCAAAAAAAAGCAACAAAACAATTATAGTTGTCCATCCGGGAACTGTCTGCGGATTCATTATTTTTTCTACAATAAAAAACAATGCCATAGCAACAGAAATCAATGAAATAGTCAAACCTGTAATTGTAATGAAGCGCATTGGCTTTATTGAAAAATTTATAAACATGCTGAGCCACAAATTCAAAAGCTTTCCCAAAGTGTAATTAGACTTGCCTTGGGTTCTTGCTTTATGCTCAACAAATACAGAAGAAACATTATTAGTCGCCCTAAGCAAAAGTCCATCAATATAAGGAAACGGACCTTTATATTTTTTTAGTTCTTCAATCATTGCCCGGTTTATAATTTTAAAGCTGCATAAATAAAGATTCTTTGGCTTTCCAATAAGCCAGGTTGCAAAAACATCATTCACTTTGCTTCCGAAATTTCTGAACCAGTGATGTTTTTTCACATGATACTTTGAGTAGACAACATCGTAGCCTTTTTCAATTTCATTTAAAAGCTTAAAAATTTCTTCGGGAGGATTCTGCAAATCATCATCGATAATTACCGCATAATCTCCCGTGCAATAGTTCAAGGCACACATAACGGCATTGTGCTCACCATAGTTTCGCCTTAGATTTATAAACTTCACATAATCATATTTTTTACACAAATCCTTGCAGACTTCCGCACTGTTATCGTGGCTTCCATCATTTACAAGAACAACTTCTTTTTCAATATTAGAAAATGTTGAGTCTAAATTTTCCATAAGCGGGCTAATTGTATCAGATCCGTTATAGACTGGAATGCAAATAGAAAGTTTCATAATTTTCCTTATTTAGTGCTGAATTTTCTTAGAACTTCGCAAACCTGCTCAATATCCTGTTCTGTGTGAAAATACGAAATCGGCAGGCTTAATGTTGTGTTATGGATTTCTTCTGCGATTGGAGTTTCAAATCCGTCAAGAATTCCTTTCATGGCAATTTGTTTGTTAGGAGCAATCGGATAGTGAATTTCCGTCTTTACGCCATTTTCAAGAAGAAATGATTTTAATTCGTCGCGTTTTTCAGAGCGGATATTAAAAATATGATAAACGTGACGATACCCTTCTATTTTTGCCGGAAGAATAAAACCAGTATCTTTTAGCATTGAATAGTAAATATCGGCAAGTTTTTCTTTATGTTGCGTAATTTCTTCAAGCTTTTTCAGTTTAATTCTAAGAAAAGAAGCCTGAACTTCTGATAATCTTGAATTCATTCCAATATATTCATTGTGATATTTTATATTTGAGCCATAATTTCTCATGGCTTTTACTTTATTGTACAGTTCCTCATTATTTGATGTAATTGCACCTGCATCCCCAAGCGCACCAAGATTTTTTGTAGGATAAAAACTGAATGCTGTAAAGTCGCCCCAAGAACCAACTTTTTTTCCATTTATGGAAGCATTATGCGCCTGAGCCGCATCTTCCACAATTTTCAAATTGTATTTTTTAGCAATTTCAATAATTGCCGGCATATTTGCCATTCTTCCATAAAGATGAACTGGCATTATAGCTTTTGTTTTAGAGGTTATTGCTTTTTCGATTTTAGAAACATCAATGTTATATGTTTCAAGTTCCGGTTCTACAAGCACAGGCTTTAAATTTGCATTTACAATTGCAAGGATTGTTGCAATGTATGTATTTGAAGGCACTAAAACTTCTGAACCGGCAGGAAAATCAAATGCTTTTAATGAAATAGTAAGTGCATCGAGTCCATTTGCAACGCCTATACAGTATTTCGCACCGCAGAATGAAGCGAATTCTTTTTCAAATTCAGCAACCTGATTTCCAAGTATGTACCAGCCAGAATCAAGAACTTGCTCAAAAGATTTTTTATATCCGTCAAAGAAAGACTTGTTAAGTTTTCCTAAATTCTCATACTCAATCACGTGGATATTCCTCTTCTATATAATCTGCTTTGTCAAAAAATTCTGATGCCAACACAAGAAGAACGCAATCTGGTGTAAATTTATCCATTGAATGCCAGTCTTCAGGCGAAAGAATAAGACATTTGTCCGGAGAATTAAGAAGAACAGTCTGTTCCGAATTTCCGTTATTTATAAAAATTTCGCATGAGCCTTTTGGACAAACAAGAGCCTGGGTTGTCTTTAAATGCCTGTGTCCACCGCGTTTTTCTTTGGCATTGTAGATATAATAAATGCGCTTAATTTCAAAAGGAAGGAGTTTTTCTATAACAGTAAGTGAGCCACGCTCATCTGAAAAGGTAGGAAGACTAATTATCTGCGCCATGATTTTTCTCCGGCACAGACAGAATAAAACAAGGAACTAGTTGTACCCCCCCCGTCAAAAATTTTGAATTGAATATGGAAATATACATAACTTGTATCTCCGAAAAATAAATTTCTATTATTATATCTTTTTAAGAATAAATTGTATACACTATTATTTTTTTTTAATTTGTTTTAAACTAAAAATATGATTTTCTGTCAAAACATTATAAAAAAAATAATCTCATTCACATTTTGGGGCATTCTTACAACTGCACTGAATGTGATTCTTTATTATTTGTTTAGATACATAAAGCTTTCAGTTCAAATCTCAACCGTACTTGCTTGGTTCTTATGTGTGCTTTTTGCATTCATTACTAATAAAAAATATGTTTTTAAGGGTACTAGCACTTCTGCAAAAGCATTTATCAGAGAAATTGCTTATTTTTACGGCTCAAGGCTTTTTTCAGGCATTGCAGATGTTCTTATAATGTCGCTTTTTGTTGATATTTTGGGCTGGAATGAAGTCTTTTCAAAAATTACTGATGAAATTTTAGTCAGCGCATTTAACTTTCTGTTCAGTTTCCTTGTGATTTTTAAAGAAAAAAAAGATGTTTCTATAGATAAAATGGAGGAAGAAACAAATGAATAAAATATCGCTTATAGTTCCTTGCTACAACGAAGAAGCAAACATAAAGCCTTTTTACAATGCTATCATCGAACTTTTTTCCAAAGAAATCAATGATGCTGACTTTGAGCTTATTTTTGTAAATGACGGCTCAAAAGATAATACTTTGCAGGAAATCCGTGCATTGCATAAAAAAGACAGCCGGGCAAAATGAGTTTCTTTTTCAAGGAATTTCGGAAAGGAAGCCGCTCTTTTTGCTGGAATAAGAAACGTTACCGGCGATTGCACAGTTCTTCTTGACGCAGATTTGCAGCATCCTCCGTTTGTTTTTGTTGAAATGTATAAAAAATGGAAAGAAGGATATGAAGTTGTTGAGGGCGTAAAATCCAACCGCGGAAAAGAAGGTCTTTTCCATAAACTATTCACAAAAGTTTTCTACGGAATGATAAGCAAAGCTGTCGGCATGGATATGAAAAATTCCAGCGATTATAAACTTCTGGATAAAAAAGTTGTTGCAGAACTTGCCAAGCTAAAAGAACGCAACACATTTTTCCGCGCGCTTTCATTCTGGGTAGGATTCAAAAAGACAACCGTCTACTATGAAGTCGCAGAACGAGCAAACGGAACTTCAAAATGGTCGACAAAATCGCTTATTAAATATGCGATAAACAATGTAATCTGTTTTAGTTACGCTCCACTTCATATTGTAACAGCAGTAGGTTGCGTTTTTACAATTATAGGAATCGGAGTTGCAGTTGACGCATTGATTTCATTCTTTACAGGAAAAGCTGCAAGCGGCTTCCCTACCCTCGTTTGCATTACGCTTATTGGGTTCGGCGGTGTAATGGTTTGTCTTGGAATAATCGGAGTCTACATTGCCCAGATTTATGATGAAGTAAAAGGTCGCCCTCAATATATCATAGGAGAAAAAATTGAATAGCATTGTTGATATTCATGCTGATGATTTTGCGCTTAGCGAAAATTCCGATAGAGACATTCTGCAATTATGCGCAGAAGAAAAACTTGACAGCATAAGCATTATTCCTAACCTTGAATGTTTTGAAACAGCGACAAGAAAATTTCTTTCTGTTCAGGAAAAATTAAACAAAAAAATTCTTGTTTCAGTCCATTTAAATTTTATGGAAGGAAAATGCTGTGTCGAGAAATCATTGCTTCCGGATTTAGTTGATTCTGAAGGCTTTTTTGCAGCTTCCTGGGGCAAACTTTTTATATGGAACTACATTCCTTTTATGCGGAAAAAAATAAAGATTCAGTTAAAAACAGAAATTCTGGCACAGATAAAAAAATGTATTGCCGCAAATGTAATAGACAAAAATGCAATCAGAATTGACAGCCACCAGCATCCGCACATGATTCCGGTTGTTTTTGACGCATTGAAAGAAGCTGTTTTGGAACTGGAAAACGATGGCTGCAAAATTGAATACATCAGAAATACACAAGACCCAATATTGCTGTATGGCGGAAAAGATATTTTTTCAATGAATACAATCAAATGCCTGATTTTGAATTTTTATTCCCAAAAAGTAAAAAAGTATCTTGTTTCAAAAAAACTGCCTGTAAATTATCTTTGCGGCGTATATTTCAGCGGAAAAATGGATTCAAGACTAAAAAAAGTTCTGCCAAACTTCATAAAGAAGGCAGACAAACAAGACTGGAACATTGAGCTTCTTTTTCATCCCGGAACAATGCTAAGAGCAGAACTCACCAGCGAATTCAAAAAAAAAGGATTCAACGAATTTCATCTGTCAGAAAACAGAAAAACTGAATACAATACTTTAAAAGAAATTTAGGAAAAAAATCATGAAATCTCTTAGAAGTAAAAATTTATCATTTCTAGCTTTTTATACAGTAATTTTTGCCGCAGTTTCGTTGGCATGTTTTTCTTTTTATTTTATTCTTGGAAAAACATTTTTTACAACAGGCGACGGCAGAAGCCAGCATATAGCAGCTCTTATATACTACGGAAAATATCTCCGTTCAATTTTTTATACACTTTTTACACAAGGTAAACTTGCAATTCCACAATGGGACTTTAATCTTGGATTCGGAGCAGATATAATACAAACTCTTCACTACTATGTTATCGGCGACCCGTTTTCTTTTCTGTCTGTATTTTTTTCTCCTGAAAAAACACAGATTTTATACACAATAAATATATTTCTCAGACTTTACTGCATAGGCTTGGCTTTCTTTGCATACAGTAAGTATCACAATTTCGATAAACATTCCTCACTTTGCGGAGCTTTTGTATATATTTTCTGCGGTTTCACTTTTTATTGTGTAGTAAGACATCCATATTTCGTGAATCCAATGATATGGCTTCCTTTGCTGCTCATAGGAATAGATAAAATCTTTGATAACAAGAATTTTTTGCCGTTTGCTTTTTTTGTCTTTATTGCATGTGCCAGCAATTTTTATTTTTTCTATATGCTCAGCATAATTGTATTCATATATGCAATTGTAAGATTCTTCTTTAAGTTTCCAAAACAGGAATATAAGGATATATGGAAATATATTCTTTTAGCGCTAGCAGGATATTTCCTTGGAATCTGTATGGCAGCATTTATATTTTTCCCGAATGTCTCAGGTTTTCTTTCATGCGGACGTTCTGAAGAAGACAATCCTTTAACTCTTATATATAGAACAAATTACTACATAAAAATGATTCTTGGATTTATAGCTCCATCAACATTTGGCTCTTATTCAACATTTGGATATGCAGCACCCGCTCTTCCATTAATTATAATTCTTTTTACAATGAAAGATAAAATTGCTAAACAGATAAAAATATTCATTTCCATAGGAATAATATTCTTTCTTTTTCCAGTTTTCGGATGTATATTCAATGGTTTTTCATATGTTTCAAACAGATGGGGATTCGCATTCAGTTTTGTTATTGCAATAGGTATTGTTTATGCAATTCCAATAGCTACAAATTCCAATTTCAAGGAAATAAAAACTGTTATTGTCGTTTGTTTTTCTGTTTGCCTTTTTGTTTTTGCACTTTCACTTGCAAACAAGAATATCAGAGAACAATTTCTTCTGCCCTACATTATACTTTTTATATGCACTGTGCTACTATTTGTATTATATTACTTCAAACAATCAACCAAAATATTTTATTTAATATTGATTTTATTCTCAGTCATTTTCCAGGGAAATTTCAGATATGCACCAAAAGGGCTAAATTATCTGCATGACTCTCCATCACAAAAAGATTTTTCATCACTACTACAAGAATACACAACACCGCTCCTCATAGATGATAACGATTTTTATCGGATTGAAACTTCTGATTTGCAAAGTCCAAATGTGCCTGCCGTTATTGGAATAAAAGGAACAACATACTATTGGTCTATAAATAATGGACTTTTATATGATTTTTATAAAGAAAAAAATTTAACTGGAAATGCATTAAGTTCACACGGACTTGAATTACATTCAGAACTTTTTCAGTTTTTCAATGTAAAATATTATCTTGTTTCTGAAAACAAAAAAAATAAAATTCCACAATTTTTTAAGGATACAGGAAAAAAACATCTTGAATATAAAATATATAAAAACACAGAATTTTTGCCATTTGGCTCAACCAAAAACGGTGAACATATTGAGAATGTAAAATTAGGATGTAATTCTTTTGTCGCGGATTCAAATTTCTCAAACAACAGTGATATATTTTTTTCAATTCCGTATTCTAAATTCTGGAAAGCAAATATTGATGGAAAAAAAACTGAGATAAAACTTGCAAAAACAGCTTTTATGGAACTCCCTGTACAAAAAGGAAATCATCATATAGAACTGAGTTATACAAATACTTATTTTACTTCAGGAATAATTGTAACAGTTATAGCATTTTTTGTCTTTTTGATTTTAAATGTAAAAAACAAAAAAAAGAGGGTAACAAAATCATGAAAATCTTTCTCCTGATTCTCAAAAAGAAACTCTTCAACAAACTTTCCAAAATTTTCCACTTCATAAGTCCAAATTCTGTAATAAAAAAATTCATCGAAAAAGATTTTTCAGAAGTTATAGAAAAATACAAAAATGTTAATAATAAAACTTCAGATTTATCCAAAGAAAGTTCCAGCAACAATATATGGGTATTCTGGTGGCAAGGTTATGAAGCCGCACCTCTACTTGTAAAAAAATGTATTGATAGCATAATAAAAAATGCAGACAATCATCCAGTTATTTTAATAACAAAAGAGAACTGGAAAAATTACACAGACATTCCCGATTATATCATAGAAAAAGTTGAAAAAGGCATTGTTAGCCTCACACACTTTTCCGACATTCTTCGTATGGCTCTTATTTCCAAGAATGGCGGTCTTTGGCTTGACGCAACAATCTTTGTATCGAAAGAAATTCCCGAATATTGCTTTGAGCTTCCGTATTTTTCAATTCACTATGAAACTTCAACAAGCAGAATAGCAAAAGGAAAATGGACAGGATTTTGCCAGGCAGGACAAAAAAAATCGATTATACACAGTTTTTGCCGCGACATATTCTTTTCATATTGGAAAAAATATAACAAACTGATTGATTATTTTTTTATTGACTATGTAATGCTTGCCGGTTACAATAATATTACAGTTTTCAAAAAACTTGTAGATAACTTGCCGCTCAACAATCAAGGAATAAAAGAACTCGACAAACACTTTAATGATGAATATTCAGAAGAATATTTAAATAATATCTTACTTCAATCAATTTTTTTCAAACTTAACTGGAAAAGAGAATATAAAAAAGAAGTAAACGGCAAAAATACTATTTATGGACATTTTTTAGAAAAAACAGGTTATTTATAGTTGTAAATTACAACTGACAAAAAAATACTTTTGTGCTAAAATATTATTCAGGAGGAAAGTCATGGAATATTTCTACAAAAATCTTTTTGGTCAAATTAATTCGATTTCTCCTAGAATTCAAAAAATTGAATCAAGTTCTATTGCTAAAGATTTTGAATTTGTTGCACGTATGTTCAGCAAAGCAGGAAATGATATAAAGATAGGAATTTCTTATGCCACGAAACCAAATGACAAAAAACGAAAAAGCTTCGGCAACAGATAAAACGAGTGTTGCTCTTTACCAAGAAAAACAGGTTATAGTTTCCGCTATTGTTAACAAAAAAAATTAGCAATTATAAACCATGCAAAACGAACCTTTAGTATCTGTAATTATTCCAACTTACAACCGCGGACGTCTTATTCTTGACTCTGTAACTTCTGTGTTAAATCAGACTTACAAGAATATCGAGGTGATTGTTGTTGATGACTGCTCAACTGATGATACAATCGGCATTTTGGAAAAAATTAATGACAAAAGACTGAAATTTATTAGACATCCCAAAAATAAAGGACAAAACGCAGCAAGAAACACTGGCATAAAAGCAAGCATCGGTGAATATATCGCCCACCATGACAGTGATGATATATGGCATTTAAATAAACTGGAAGTTCAAATAAAAAAATTGAAAGATGTCAACACAGATGTTTTATGTTGTCAGACTGCCGTAAATGATGAAGATACTCACAAATATCTATATAATCATCCAAATGAAGAATTAGTAAAAGAAGGTTTTGTTTCATATAAGCAATTATTGAAATACAACTGTACTACGTCCCAGACAATCATTGGAAAAGCAGAATGTTTTAAAGATATTTTATTTGATGAAAATCAGCCAAGATTTACAGACTGGGCACTCTCCCTTGATTTAGTAAAAAAATATAAATTATATTATCAGAAAGCAGTTCTTGTTGATGTCTATCAGCAAAAAGATTCCATAACAAAAAATCCTCAAAAAGGTGTAATAGGAATGGAAATGCTTTTTGAAAAACATAAAGACGCAATTCTTTCTGATCCAGCGATTGTTGAAAGTTTTTTCAAAAAGAAAGCCTCTTTTGTCTGCAAAACAGGCAAAAATCCAAAAGAAGAAATGAAAATGATTTTAAAATATAATCCGTCTGCCGGAACTTTTATAAAATATATGCTGGCTGTTTTTAACCTTTACACATTATTTTTTAAGATTAAAAACAGCTTATAAAAATTTTTATTGAAGTTTTTGAATCATAGCCCAAAGGCTTTCAGCTGAATTGAAATTTTCAGGAATAATATCAGCTGGCGTAATTTCAATATCAAAAGAATCATTTAGCTGAGAAATCAACTGGACAATGTCAAAAGAATCAAGAATAGCATTGTCAATAAGATTTTTTTCCGCAGAAAAATCAACATCCGGCTTAAGTTCTGTAAGAATTTCAAGTAATTTTTCCATAATCAACCTTCCTTATTATTATGAATTTATTTTATACGTTTCAAAACTTTGTCTTAAAACTTTATATTCCATTTTATCATAGGAAACAACACACGGCAATGCATGGCTTAAAAACAAATAAATGCCTTCCGTAACAGAATATGCGCCAATGTTTTTAAAAACAAGAAAATCTGCTATGGCAGGAGAAGCAAGCGGCAAAGACTTTGTAATCACATCTGCAGTTGTACAAAGTGAACCACAAATTTCAAAGTTGCTACAGTTTTCAGATTTCGCATCAGCATTATTTTTTACAAGAGATACAGGCGGAATTTTCATTCCCATTATCTGACCATAATAGTTCAAATGATTTATACCTCCATCTATCAAGCAATAATTTACATCATTTGTAGATTTTAGATCCATTATCCTTGAAACATAAAATCCGCACGAAGATGCAATAAAGCGTCCTGCTTCAATTGTAAATTTATATTTTGATTTTTCCAACAAGCCTGCAACAGCGTCAAAGTCATTATAGTTTTCAGAAAAATCTGGCTGCGCAAAATAATCAAATGAAAATCCCGGACCATATTCTATTTCATTGAATTCAATTCCAGACATTTTTTGAAGATTGTCACAATAATCCTGAATATATTGAATTTCAGTTTCTATTTTTTTTAATTTTTTTTGAGTACCTGAAAAATAATGAACGCCTCTAAAATTTACATTTTTTAACTGCTTTAAAATTTTCAGAGCATCCAAAACATCATTTTCTGACATTCCAAACTGGTTTCCGCTTGAAAGCCTGATTAAAACATTTTGAATGTAATCGCCATTTTCTTCATTTGCAACTTCTTTTAAAAATCGGCAATGTTCAAGAGATTCCAGCGTTATTGTGTTAACGTGCATTTTCCACGCATTTTTTATATCTTCTTTTGTTTTTACTACGCCGGAAAAAACAATATGATTAGGATTTACATTGTATTTATGGCAAATAGAAAGTTCCCCAGTAGAACAAACTTCAAAAAGAATTTTCAAATCTTTCAAAGCCTGAAGTAAAAAAGCGTTAGCCTTTATAGCATAGCAAAGCTCAGCATTTTTAGGAAGCTTATTATTTAACAGCTCAATCCGATTTTTTAATATCTCAAAATCAAAAAGATAAAAAGGCGTTCCATATTTTTCTGCAAGTTCCTTAAAATTATGACTTTTCATTCATTAGTCCTTTTAAAATATTCTTATCAATTTTTCCATTTTTTGTTACAGGAAATTCTTTTATAAAAAGAAAATCAGCTGGAATCATGTATGCAGGAAGAATTGATTTCAGTTGAAAAACTATTTCTTTTTTTTCAGTTTGAGAGCCTGTATAAAAAGCAGTTATTTTATTTTCAAAAAAAATACAGCAAGCCCTTGATATTGTGCATATTTTTTCTATTCCTTTTTCAATTTCAGACAACTCAATTCTGTGTCCCATGTGCTTTATCTGATTATCTTTGCGGCCAAGATAGTAAAGATTTCCATCTTTTCCATAGCGTCCAAGATCGCCAGTTTTGTAGATTCTTTCAAAATATTTTTTGTTCAATGGATTCTGAATAAAAACCTCATTCGTTTTGCTATTATTTATGTAGCCAAGCGAAACACAGATTCCAGACACGCAAATTTCACCTTTTGATTCAGTGTCATTTTCTGCTATAAGATTTTCATTTTCATCAATAAGTAAAATTCTTTCATTAGGGAACGGCTTTCCAATTGGAATATCATAATCATCTGGGATTTCATCTGGAATTATAAAATATGAACAGTTGCAGGTTATTTCTGTAGGTCCGAAAAGATTTACATATTTTGCATCTGGAATATATTTTTTCCATATTTTAAGCTGCTTTATCGGCATAACTTCGCCTGAAAACATAATCTTTTTTATTGACGTTGGAATTTTATAAGAAAATCCATTCAATGTTGAAATTATGCACAAAGCAGAAACAGCCCAGATAAGAGTTGTAATCTGATTCTCACAAAGGAAATCCAAAAGTTTTACAGGAAATGAAAAATACATTTTTGGGATAAGATAAACGGAAGCGCCTGTAAAAACTGCAGAAAAAATATCTTTCACTGAAACATCAAAATCAAAAGGAGCTTGATTAGCAATTCTGTCATCTGAAGTTATTTCAAAAATTTCAGTAAAACAGCTTATAAAATCTATAACAGAACGATGAGAAACTACAACGGCTTTAGGAACACCTGTTGAGCCAGATGTAAAATTTGCATAAACGGGTTCTACATCTATTATATTATTACGTCTTTTTTCATTATAGCAAATATTTTCCGCCAGCAAGTCTTCTATAAAAAGCGGCTGTGCACAAAGGTTCTGAACTTTTTTCTCTCTTTTTTTATCTGTTAGAATGAATGGAGTTTCAAGAGTTTTTATCATTAAATTTAAACGTTCATCTGGAAATGAAAAATCGAAAAAAGAATAAAAACAGCCAGCATATAAAGCAGCAAAAAATAATTTCACTGTAACAACTGATTTTTCACACATGACAGGAACAGCTGTTCCTTTTGGAAAATATTTTGCAATTGCACCAGAAAGAGATTTTGATTCATCAACAAGAGATTTCCAAGTAATAGAATCATTAACATCTGCAAACGCAAGTTTATCAGGATATATTTCAGCTGTTTTTTCAAGATAATCAAGAACTGTATATTTCATTTTACAAGCATCCTTATTTTATTAATTTTAGATTAATACTGGGCATACATAAACACAGGATTTGACGGAGAAAATGACATAGAAAGAATAACGAGTATTAACGGAACATAATATGCGCTCCACCTAAATGCAATGTTTTTCTTTTGTATCGCAGTATACAAATCGACTTTATTTTCCTTTAGAAAACTTGTTATAAAAACAATAATCGAAGCTGAAATTATTAAAACAAGTTCAGATTCTACATATCTAAAACTACCGAAAACACTTTTTAAATAAGCTTGTGATTTGTAAATTTCTAAAGTGCCAAAATTAAAAAATGTCCGCTTCAAATACAAAAAGCATTTTTTAACATCTGTTATCCTGTCAAAATATGCGCCTATGTTAACAATTATAAAAGTTCTGACTATTTGAAAAACAACAAAACTTTTACTTTTTACATTAATATGAAGAATAGAAGATAATTTTTCAAAAGCCGGCTTAAACAAATCACTAAAAGCAATTACAAGACCATTATACAAGCCCCATAAAACAAAATGAAGTTCCGGCCCATGCCAAATTCCAACAAGAAGAAAAACCACAATATTTGCAATTCCAGCAGGAACAGTGCGCGCTAAATGCTTGCCAATTTTTTTGCCGCCATGCGCAGAAAAAAACTTTCCAATGTTCTGCATAAAATGAGTTAATGCAAGCGGATAAAAAACATAGTCTTTCATCCATAATCCCAAACTTATATGCCACCTTCTCCAAAAGTCCGCCAGGTTTCTTGCAAAATACGGCTGCTTAAAGTTCGGTTGCATTTCAAGCCCAAACAATTTTGAAATTCCTAGAACCATATCTATTCCGCCAGAAAAATCAGCATATTGATAAATTGAAAAAGCTAAAATTCCAAAAGCAATCAAGCTGCCAGGAAGATTATCATAAGGATGATCAAGAACAGAAGAAATTCGAGTATAAAGCAAGTCAGCAATGCAATATTTTTTCATTGCACCAAACAAAATCAAAAGCACACCATGCTTAATATTTTCAAAATCAAATTCATGCTCTTCTTTCAGCTGAATTCCAAGCTTGTCAAACCGATTAATCGGTCCCATTATCAACTGCGGAAAAAAAGAAACAAACGTAAAATATTTCAGGAAATTCTTTTCATTTTCATATTTTCCATTATAGATATCCATGAAATATGCAGTTGTCTGGAATGTATAAAATGAAATTCCAAGAGGAAGAAGAATGCCTCTAAAGCCGAAAAATTTCAGGAAATCAAAATTAAGTAAAAAACAATTGCCCAAAAAAGAAACAAATGCGTTCCAATATTTTAAATATGCCAAAAGACCAATATTTAATATTAGAACTATCAAAAGAACAATTCTTTTTATATGTTTTATATTTTCTCTTTCAACTTTAAAATCTTCTTTTGGTAAAACAGATTTTTTTTCTTTTAGCAGAAGATTATATGATGTTATTTTTTTTGCTCCATAAAAAGTCAAAAAAGAACTAAACAAAATAAAAATAAGATTTACAGCTCCAGAAAAAGCATAAAAAACAACACTGGAAACTAATACACAAATCCATTGATTTTTTTTTGGAAGTTTATAATAACAAAAAAGTGAAATTATAAGAAAAAATCCAAATGACCAAGTTCTAAAATTCATAAAATCTCCAAAACTAAAAAGCTGTGTAATCTTCTATAATAGTGTTATTAAGAATTCCGTCATAAAAACTTAAAATTTTTAGTTTTCCAGAAGTCGCGGCAGGATAAATTATAATATTATTACAAGTATTTTCTGAAAGAAGTTCTTCTTTTCCGTTATACAAAGCATAAACCGTATAAGTCACAAGCCCCTTCACCTCAGAATTTATAACGGGCTTTACTTCGATTGACTTTTTATCAGGGGATTCTTTAAGCATTAAACCATAAATTTTTGGAGGCTGATTTGCAATTTTTTCAGAATAAGTTTTATAGAAAAGTTTTTCAGATTCTATTTTTCCAGTAAAAAAATCACAAAAAACAGATGTGAATTTTTCTATTCCTGTCTTGTTCAAATGATTGTCATCACTAAAATCGCAATCCTCAAGATTTAAAAATTCCGGCCGACAAAAATTAAAATCATAATATTCATAACCAAGTTCATTTAAGAAAGAACGCAAAAAAGAAACATACTCATCATAATTGCTTTTTTCCATAAGGTAAAAATCGCTGCTTGGATTCGAATAAAAATCAATACTTATACTATTTTCCTTACACAACTTTACGATTTTTTTTACAGTATTTTTCCATTCATTTGAAATATTTTTAACTGCAATTGGTTTTTCAAATCCTGATGAGAAAGTTCCATTGGCAATAATTTTTCTATCAAAAATACAGCCTTTTCCTGCATAAAAATCTTTTCCAGAATATTCATAACGATAATATGAGCCATCTATTTTTGACATTATGGTTTTTAAAACAACTGAAGGATTCAAATCCAGCAGTTTATCTTTTCCAATTGGCAAAATTGAATTCAAATAATATTTTGGACTAGTAACCGTAAGAAGATAATTCAACTTTACCATTGGATCCGCCAAATATTCAGAAACCAAATATGCACTTGCAGAAGGCGTTTTTTGAAAAAACGGAGTTTCACCACGACAAGCTACAGCAAAATCCATTTCCAAGAAAACTTTTTTTATTTTATATTTTCTTACTGCCGCAGATAAAATTGCATAAGTTCCTGCAATTCCTTGAGAAGGAGTTCCTGTGCAAAATGTATTTAAGACGAATTTTTCATCAGCTAATTTTGGATAAATTCCGTGGCTTACATGAGATGCGCCGCAAAAAATCACATCAATATTTTCTTGATTATTAAATTCATACATGAGAATTCTAGTATAAGCATCAGAATCATTTTTAATAAAAAAAGCTATTATTGAAGACAAAACAAAGAAAATAATTCCGAACAAAACAATTTTTACTGAAAGGACAAAGCGTCTCTGCATAATAGAAGAAATTATAACAAATTTTTCATTTATATAAAAGAGCAGAGCATTTTTAATTTTCTAATAATTATCCCACTTGAAATCGTCAAAATCTTTTATCTGAACTTCGTATTTGTTGCGGAAAAATTTTTCTATGCTGCGGATTGAAAGCGGCGTTTTGTTTTTGTAATTCGGATTCAGATAAATGTAGGCGGAATACAGGCTCTTGTAGTATTTTGAGCGCACGCTGTTGTCATCAATAAAAACAATTCCAGCAATGCTTTTTGAAACATCGCAGACTTTTATTTTTTCAGTTTTATAGGCGGAAGAGTAATCTTTTGCAGGAAAATCATTTTTTGCAAGTTCCATAAAAGTGCGGCGGCTTAACGAGCGGTAAAAAATATTGTTGAAATTTCCAAAGTCCACGGTTTCTTCGTTAAACCAGGGATTTTTTACCATTGTTATAAGCGAATATTCGTTGTCCACAAGCTTGTTTCCGTAGTCAAGGAATTTATATCTATAAGCCTGAGCCATTGCAAACGGAGAATAGTCTTTTACAGTCAAAAGTTCGCCCGGCCAGCTGATTCTAAAATTAAACGCCAGTCCTGAGTCAGAAAAATACGAAACAAAATTCTGATTTTTCTTCACTGCATTTTTCAAGAGCCGCTCAATCTCGTGCCGCTTTGAAACAAGAGAATTTTTCACATCAAGATAATCAAGACTTGAAAGGTTGTCCACACCTATTAAAATGCTTTTCTTAAATTCTTTTGCAGCATAACTTTCAACCGCTTCAAAAATCCGATCAAAAATAATCTGATGCACGCAGTTGAACGACTTGACATCAGTAAAAAGCTTTTCACTTTTAAGCGAAAGACACAAGTCAATGTCGATTTTTTCCTTCTGTCCGTTTATAGCCGGAATGCTTTCTTTATGTCGCTTTATTTCAAGAAGATTTATATAAGAAATTCCAAGGAATTCTGAAAACTGCGAATAAAAGTCCAAAGCCACAAGCTCGCTGTAAGGTCCTGCCCAGCTTGAATCTTTCGCCTCGCCAAGATTTTTTACACGCTCGCAGATTGTGTTCAGCGCGATTTTGTTGTCCTTGAATTTTTCATTAAGCCGGGTAAGACGATTTATAAAATTAAAGGCAAACATATTCAGCGGATAAATATTGAGAGGCTGAATGCATTTGTTTGTGTTCCGCTTTTTCTTGATGATTTTTCTTACGCCAAAAATATCGCGGATTATTTTTTCAAGATTTTCAACATCTGTCATAATAAAATCCTGACCCCTAAAACGCATTTTGTCAAACAAATTATTTTGAACATTCAAGAACAGAAGAATACAAAAAAGCCCCGGAATCTTTCCAGGGCTCAAAAATTATCTTGCGTATTCAATAATGCGGGTTTCGCGTATCATTGTAATTTTGATTCTTCCAGGATAACGCAAGTCAGTTTCAATCTGCTTTGCAATCTGCTTTGCAAGATCTTTTACCTGCTCATCTGGAATTTTATCATTGTTTACAAGAATACGAAGCTCACGTCCAGCCTGAATTGCATAGGCCTGCTCTACTCCGTGGAATTTCTTTGCAGTTTCCTCAAGATTTTCAAGACGTTTAACATAGTTATCTACAGTCTCACGTCTTGCTCCAGGGCGGGCTGCGCTTATAGCATCGGCAACCTGAACAATAACAGCTTCTATTGTCTGAGGCTCGCAGTCATTGTGGTGCGCTTCAATCGCATTGACCACACGAGGATCTTCGCCCATCTTGCGTGCCATTTCCGCACCGACTTCCGCATGGTTCTGGTCGCTGTCATTTTCCGCGCCTTTTCCAATGTCATGTAACAAAGCAGCACGTTTTGCAAGTTCCCTGTTCGCGCCAACTTCAGCGGCAAGAAGGCTTGCAAGCTCAGCAACTTCCTTAGAATGAGTAAGAACATTCTGTCCGTAGCTTGTTCTAAAGTAAAGACGACCAATAGCTCTTATTGCTTCCTGACTCATGCTATGCAAGCCAAGCTCAAACAAAGCCTTTTCACCTTCCTCATAAATCTTCTGCTGAATCTCGCGGGTAACTTTCTGAACAATCTCTTCAATTCGCGCCGGATGAATTCTTCCGTCGATAATAAGACGCTCCAAAGCCACACGCGCAATTTCTTTTCTTACAGGATCAAAACAGCTGATAACAACAGCTTCCGGTGTGTCATCAATAATAATGTCAACACCTGTCAAAGTTTCCAAAGAACGGATGTTGCGGCCTTCACGTCCGATAATGCGTCCCTTCATTTCATCGCTCGGAAGAGAAACTGTTGCGACTGTGATTTCGCTTGTAGTTTCTGTGGCGATGCGCTGAATGGCGGAAACAAGAATTTCCTGCGCTTTCTTTTCAGCATTAAGCTGAGCTTCCTGGTCAATCTTATTCAGCAAAGACTGAGCGTCATGGCGGGCGTCATTTTCAAGGTTCTTGATTATAAGCGCCTTTGCTTCTTCCGCGGTAAGCCCCGAAATTCTTTCAAGCTCAACCCGAAGTTTTCCTTCTTCTTCCGAAAGAACAGCCTCGCGCTTGTGAAGCTCCGCTACATTTAAAGCAAATTCCTTGTCGCGCTTTTCAAACTCCTGATTCCGTTGCTCCAGAAGCTCTTCTTTTTTGTTTACACGGCTTTCATAACGCTGCAGTTCTGTACGGCGTTCACGGTTCTCCCTTTCCTGCTGATTACGGTCCTGAATGAGTTGTTCTTTTGCCTGAAGAAGAATCTCTTTTTTCTGAGCTTCCGCTTCTTTTATTGCATCTTGTTTAACGCGCTCGGCTTTTTGTTCCGAGGCGGAAAGTTGAAATCTGGCATAAACCCAGCGAATTGTCCATCCAAGAAGTATTCCTGCTACAGGGAGAACAATGAACAATATCAAATTCATTGACATTTCATTTTCTCCTATCATTTAGTTAGAATAATTAGTTTATTATAGTAATATATAAGAAAGAGAATGTCAAATAGTACAGTTTATTGTATAGAAGAAATAAAATGCCAAGTAAATTTTGAAAAGCTTAAAAAGACTAATTCTGAATTTTATACTTTACTGTCATTATCGGGCTTGACCCGATAATTCCATAGAACTAAAGATTCCAGTGTCAACGTCCGCCTTGCGGCGCACTGCACGGGAATGACAGTTAAGTTAAATAACTGTTTTTAATAAAATTCAAATTCCAGACTAACAGTTTTAGTTGAAGCGGGAAACTCCGTCGCCGCTTTCGCAGTCAAAGAACGAAGCCTCGTATCCTACAACTTTCTTATATTCATTCTGAACATTTTCAACAAACTGCTCAAGTTCGTCTTTATGAACAAGAGCAATTCCGCAGCCTCCAAAGCCAGCCCCAGTCATTCTAGCTCCTATGCATCCGTCCTGCTTCTGGGCAGTTTCCGCAAGAGTGTCAAGCTCAATTCCTGTAACTTCATAGTCGTTTTTAAGAGACTCGTGGCTTTCATTCAGGAGCTTGCCAAGCTTTTCAAGATTTCCGGCTTTTAATGCACTCACAGCATCTTTTACACGCTGGTTTTCATAGACACAATGCTTTGCCCGGCGCACAAGAAGCTCATCTTTTATAAGTCCTTTTGAATTTTCCCACTGCGCCGGAGAAAGATCGCACAATGCGGAAATTTTCACGCCTTCGTCCTGGAGAATCTTCAAAGCCTCCTCACACTGGCTTCTGCGCTCGTTGTACTTACTGTCTGCAAGGCGGCGTTGCTTATTCGTGTTCATGACAACAAACCTGTAATCTCCAAGCTCAAGCGGAACATATTCGTATTCAAGCGTGTTGCAGTCAAGGACAATCGCAGTATTCTTTTTTCCTGTGGAAATTATAAACTGATCCATAATTCCGCAGTTTACGTTCATAAAATTATGCTCGCTCATCTGACCAAGCTTGGCAATTTCAACACGGTCGATTCCAAAGCCAAAAGTTTCGCTTACGGCATAGGCGAATCCGCACTCAAGGGCAGAAGAAGATGAAATTCCGCCGGCAGCAGGAACATTGCTTACCATGAGGATTTCAAATCCGCAGTCAAACTTAAAGCCTTTTTCTTTCATCTGGGAAAGAATTCCGTTCAGATAGTTTGCATATCCGTTCTCCTTGGCATATTTAAAGTCGTCATTGATGTCAAATTCAAATCTTCCAGGGAATTTCAGGTCATTGTAAACAACTTTTGTGTCATTGCGTTTTCTGATGGCAACATAAAGATAGCGGTTTATAGCAGCGGGGAAAACCTTTCCGCCGTTGTAGTCAATATGCTCGCCTATAATATTGATTCTTGCCGGTGAAGAAAAAATCTTTACAGAATCTTCTGTTCCGCCGTAAACTTTTACGAAATCAGCAGGAAGCGAATTTGGATTATACAATTCAGCCATTTGAAACCTCGCAATTCAAGATTAAAGTGAATTCTTAAAGATGCCTTTATGATAACAAAGAATTTTTCAGTTAGCAAGTTAAAGGAAAACGCAAAGAGCAATCAGTTGCGCAAAATGAACAGAAGTATTTTTTTACAATGAAACTGCACCATAAATGCTTTTAACTCTTGAATTTACTGAATCTTTTCACTAAAATGTTAGTTCACACTGTTTAGTGTGGAAAACTCATATCGGAGGAAAAAATTGGTCAAAATCAGACTAAAGAAGATGGGCACAAAAAAACGCCCAGACTACCGCATTGTCGTCCTTGACGCAGCAAAACCACGTGATGGCGCAACAATCGAAGAAATCGGACAGTACCATCCAATCGCTGCAGAAGGAAGCCAGACTTCTTTCAATGAAGAACGCGCCAAATACTGGATCAGCGTTGGAGCTCAGCCTACAGAAATCGTAAAAAAGATTTTCAGACAGGGCGGATTGGCTGCTGACGGAACAAAAATCACCAAATAACTTACAGGGAGCACAACATGGAAAAAGACCTGATTGAATTTATTGCAAAGTCATTGGTCGATGATCCAAATGCAGTCTCTGTAACGGAAACCGAAGGCGAGCGCGGACCTGTTCTTCAGTTAAGCGTTGCACAAGGTGATATTGGCAAGGTTATTGGCAAATACGGTCGTATTGCAAAAGCTCTGCGTACTGTTTTAAGCGCAACGTCAAATAAAGACGGAAAGCATTACAGCCTGGAAATTCTGGACTGATGGCATCGAATGCGATAACAGAGCGGTTTGTAGTTGGCATTGTCCGCGGTTCCCATGGAATAACGGGCGAATTCAAAGTAGAAAGCACTTCCGGCGAGTACGGGCATTTTGCAAGTATGGAAGAAGTGGCTTTGTCAGACGGAACAGCTGAAAAAACTTTCAAAGTTGAATCAACAAAAGAAGCTGCGTCCACTCTGTACATGAAACTAGCTGGAATAAATTCACCTGAAGAAGCTGCAAAATACAACAGGTGGAAAATCGTAGTTCCGCGCAAGAACGCTCATAAACTGCAGAAAAATGAGTGGTATATCGAGGATTTAAAAGGATGCTCGGTATGGTACAAAAAGGAAACGGCGGGCAATACCGCACCGGCAATTGATGAAAATTCAGTTGTTGGAACAGTCACAAACGTAACGGAAGGCGGATCAGGTTATCTCGTTGAGATTTTGCTGTCCGAGGCTTGCAGTTTTTTGGACGATTCGATTAAGCTGAATAAAAATGGCGGAGCAAGAACAGTTTTTGTTCCATTCAAAGACCAGTTTATTGGCAAAGTCGATATTGAAAATAAAGCTATGCAGCTCATGCACCTCTGGATTCTGGAGTAATTCCTATGAAATTTACTGTGCTGACCTTATTTCCTGAAATTCCGCGCGCTTTTTTTACAAGCTCGATCATGGCGAAAGCGGTAGAGAAAGGAATTATTGCCTACGATTTGGTCAATATCAGGGATTTTGCCTTTGATAGACACCACACTTGTGATGACGCTCCCTACGGCGGAGGCGCTGGACAGCTTTTGCTTCCGGAACCTCTAGGACTGGCATTGGACAGTGTAGAAGCATACAAAAAGACGAAGCATGTTATTTATGTTACGCCAAGCGGAAAGCCTTTTACACAGAAAAAAGCCCAGGAACTCAGCCGGAAAGATGAAATTATCCTGATTTGCGGAAGATACGAAGGTATCGACCAGCGGATTATTGACTCCTACGTTGACGAGGAAATCTCCATAGGGGATTACGTAATGTCCAGCGGGGAAGTTGCCGCTACAGTCATTGTGGACACAGTTTACAGACTTGTTGACGGCGTAATAACCAGCGAATCTTTGGATGAAGAAAGTTTTTCAGGCAGCCTTTTGGAATATCCCCAGTATACAAGGCCGAATGTATACAAAGGCATGGAAGTGCCGGCTGTTTTAAGCAGCGGAAACCATGAAGAAATCCGAAAGTGGCGGCTTTTTAAGAGCCTTCAGAAAACCTTGCGGAACAGACCGGATTTGATTCAAAAGGCAAGAACTGACGGTACTCTTACAGAAGAAGCGGAAAAAATGATCGGGATGCTTACGGACTTTGTAACATACAAGAACGACCGCAAGCAAAAAAGCAAGCTGCGTTATGTTCAGTCAAGAACAAAAGACAGCGGCAAATAGGAGATAAAAATGGATCTTATAAAGACTATTGAAGAACAGCAGAAGAAACCTAACGCAGAATACTTCAGCGTAGGAGATACTGTAAAAGTTCACTTTGAAATCATAGAAGGAAAAACAAAACGTATTCAGATTTACGAAGGTCTTGTTATTTGCTTCAAAAACTCAGGAATTTCAAAGACATTCACAGTTCGCAAGACTAGCTACGGCGTTGGTGTTGAGCGTGTATTCCCATTAAACAGCCCGCGCATTATCAAAGTTGAAATTGTTCGCCTTGGAAAAGTTCGCCGTTCAAAGATTTACTACGTTCGCGACAAGGTTGGAAAAGCTGCAAAAATCAAGGAGCTTCTCGGACCAAAGGCAAACGCAAAACTTGCAGCAGCCAAGGCGGCAAACGCAGCAGAAGACAAAAAAGAAGCTGCAATCAACGCAGAGCACAAGGCAGAAGAAGCCGCGGCATCCGCAGCAGCAAAAGAAAAGAAATAAGATTTTTAAGAAATCCTACATTCTTACAGCTTAATCCAGGGGAAGATACTTTTGTGTCTTCCCTTTTTTTATCAATGTTTATAAAATTATCAAAATGTCCGCAGCAATCGACAACATAAAAAGCTCATACATTCAAAGCCAGAACATTCCGCAGAAAAAACTTTCGGCAGGGAACGAAGTTTCTGTAAAAGTTATAAAAAATCTTGGAAACGGAAAGTACACAGTTTTTCTGCAAGGCGCAAAAATCAACGTAAAAAGCAAAATTCCGCTTGCCGAAGGAAGCTCATTTAAAGCCACGCTCGAAATAGGCGCAGATTCAAAAATCATTCTAAAAACACTTTCAGAGCAAAAAGCTGCGGACGTTTTTCCGCGCACGCTGTTGGAATTTTTAAATTCGGCGGGAATTGAATCGGATTCCGTTGTCCTAAAAACTGTCCAGCAGATGATTCAAAGCGGCGTAAAACTTGACAAATCAGTAATCAGGAAAGCAAAATCAATTTCATCTTTGTTTCCGGGAAAAGAAAAACAAGCGGCGGAAATTTCAGCAATGCTAATGGAAAAAGGAATCGAGCCGGAAGAAAATTTAATAGAAAAATTTTTGCTTTTAACCGACCCCGGCAAATGGAAAAATTCCAGCAACAAAGAAAAAAACATCGCGAAAAGCACCGAAAACTTCCTAAAAAAAATCTACAAGGAAATTCCAGAAAACAAAGACGGAATTCTTACGCTTGCAAACCACCTAAAGTCAAAAGACGGAACTGGAAAGCACTGGATAATCCTCCCCTTTTTGTGGCAGCTTGAAAAAGACGAAGCAAAAGGCTTAATCAGAATTTTAATTGATTTTAACAAAAAAATAACAGAAAAAATACAAATAAATTGCGAATTTGAGTGGAAAAAATTTTTTTTTGTGTTATATTTAAATAAGAGCAAGGTTACGGAAGTGCGGTTCTGTACATTACCGTCGCTTTTGACCTCTAACATTCATTCTGAGGAAGAGCGGCTTGGAGAATTGCTTTGTTCCGGCATGAACGGCGATTCTGTGACAGTAACCTATTCCACCTTGGCTTTTTCTGACAGTCTTTGCACTGATTCAGAATTTTCCCTGCCATTTAAGGATTCTGCTGTATGAAACCGACAAATTTTTTTGCAGTCTCCTTAAAATATCCTGAAAACGCAGATGCGCCATTTATTTCAGCAAAAGAAAGCGGAATTCTAGCAAAAAGGATGGTCGAAATTGCACAGGAAAACAGCATTCCAATTGTAGAAAACGACATTGCGGCAAATGTTCTTTCAATGCGGCAGATTGGCGAATGCATTCCAGAAAGCACTTGGAAAACGATTGCGGAAATTTTCGCCTTCATAAAAAACACGGAAAAATCCAAGTGAAAGAATCCACATGGACAAAAGGAATAACAGGCGAAGAAAAAGCCGGAGAATTTTTAATCAAAAATGGATATTCGATTCTTGACAGAAATTTCAGAATTCGGGAAGGAGAAATCGACATAATAGCGGAAAAGCAGAATTTTTTAGTTTTTGTGGAAGTCAAAACCCTTCCGCTCGGAAATGCTGAAATCCTTGCGCATGAACTCAATTCAATAAAACGAAAAAAGATTATTAAAACTTCTAAATGTTACCTGCAAAAACATCGACAATATAATAACAGATTCATACGCTATGATGTAATAGCAATTGATGTTCCGGGGCTGGATCCGGTTTATCATATTGAAAACGCTTTTTCGGAGTAAATAATGCAGGCTGTAAACAATGCAACGCCAAATTCAGCACTTTCTCCCCGTATAAGGGAGCTACAGAAAAAAATTCAGGATGAAAACTATATAAATTCAGCCGTAGACAGAATTGCGCTTATAATGAGCCGGCATATTGTAGAATTTCATATAGAAAAAAAATTGTAATTGAACTATAATTAATTTCATGCGAAGAGACAGACATTCAAGAAAACACATTGGAAACTGGAAAAACAATAGTAACAATAGAAGAGATTTTGAAGATCGGAAAAATTTTCAGCCGTCGAAGCCAGTATTTCGTCCCACAATAAAATCTGTGTCGCCAGAGCAAATTCAGCATGATGAAGAAGCCATAAAAAAATTCAAGTCGGCAAACCAGCCTGTATGCACAGTCTGCGGACAAATTATCCGGGACATTTCGACTGCGGTAAACACCAAAGGTGCAGACTCATTAATCCACTTTGACTGCGCAATCGAGCTTATTTCAAAAAATGAAAAAATTGAAACTGGCGACAAGATCACATACATCGGGCAAGGCAGATTCGGAATTGTGCATTTTGCAAGCCCAGGCGATACAAAGCATTTTTCAATAAAAAAAATAATTGACTGGGAAGAAAAAGACAAGAAACCTGAATGGCGCAGCGAAATGGCTGACCTTTACAGCAAAATCAAATAATTTTTAAATATATTCCGCCGAAATCAATTTTTGCAGTTGAAAGAACTTTTATAATTCTATATAATATTCTGCATCGCCGGGATGGTGGAATAGGTAGACACAAGGGACTTAAAATCCCTCGGCAATTTAACCTGCCGTGCCAGTTCGATTCTGGTTCCCGGCAAACAGCAGGCAGCTTGAAAAATTCAGGCTGCTTTTTTTTTCGAGGTTTTAAAATGTTTTCAGACACGCATTTTCATTTTCATCATCTAGTTGAAAATAATTCACAAGAATTCGGAACGGAAATTCTTGAACAGATGGCAAAAAATAGAATTTATTTCGGGCTTGATATTGGCACAAAATGCTCGGACTTGATTGAGCGCGCGCAAATTCTTGAAGGCTGCCTAGAAGAAATTCCGGATGTAAATCTGCAAAGCAAACTGAAAAAGTCGATTTTCTTTAGTGCAGGAATTTGGCCAGATTCGGATTCAATAAAAGAACGTGAAGCCTGCATGGAAGAGCTTAGGGACAGCATAGAAGAATTCAAGGAAAGTTCAAGTTGCTTTTCTTCCCATCTTGTGGCGATTGGCGAAGGCGGAATTGACCATCACTGGAATCCAAGCGGACCAGACGGACGCAATGAATCAGACTTTGACAAGGAAATGTTCTTTGGCGAAAAAGAGCTTTTTGAAATGCAGCTGGAACTTGCAAAAGAACTTGACCTTCCGTTTATTGTGCATTCGCGGGACGGATTTGAAGACACGGTCGATGTGCTCCGATCGGCAAACTACAACAGAGGAATTATCCACTGCTTTTCTTACGGACTTAGCGAAGCAAAAACATTCCTTGACTTGGGCTGGTACCTCGCATTTGGAGGCGCAACCACATACACAAAAAAAGCAAAAATGGATGAGTTTATACAACTTTTGCAGTACGTTCCCAAGGACAGAATTCTTCTTGAAACAGACTCTCCGTATCTTGCACCAGTTCCGATGCGTGGAAGCGAAAATAATCCTCTTTTTATAAAATACACTTACGAATTTATTTCTGAAAAAATCGGGCTTAGCGTAGACAAGCTGAATAAAATTGTGGACGACAACTGCAGCGAGCTTTTCGGGCTGAAAAAATAAAAAAAGCCGGAAGAATCACATTGAATCTTTCCGGCATTAAAAAATTTTAAGCAGAAGTTTTTATTTTATAAGAAGCTCTGCATAAGCTTTCAGCGCGCCTTCCATTTTTCCTGAAAGAACTGACTTTGCAAGAGTTTTTCCGAGCTGAACACCTTCCTGATCAAAACTGTTTACATTCCAAAGGAATCCCTGGAACATGACTTTGTTTTCGTAATGAGCCAAAAGCGCTCCAATGGTTTTTGGGCTGACCTGCTTTCCGTAAATCAAGCTGGACGGACGTTCACCGGCAAAGAATTTGTTTGGATTCTCGTCATTTTTTCCGCAAGCGAAAGCAACAATCTGAGCCACAACATTCGCGCAAAGTTTTGTCTGGCTTGTGGAATTCTGAATTACAACATCTTTTCCAGTCTGATTTTCTTTAAATGCAATAAACTGAAGCGGAATTATGCTTGTTCCCTGATGAAGCAGCTGGTAAAAAGAATGCTGTCCGTTTGTGCCAGGCTCACCGAAAATCACAGGACCTGTTACATAGTTTATTTTTTCACCAAAACGGTTCACGCTTTTTCCGTTGGATTCCATGTCGAGCTGCTGAAGATGGGCAGGGAATCTTGAAAGTGCCTGTGAATACGGAAGAACTGCTGTCGAAGGATATTCCTGAACATTGCGCTCATAAACTCCAATCAACGCATCCATTAATGCAGCATTTTTTCTTACATCTTTTTCAGTTGCAAGCTTATCTTCCTCTGCCACGCCTTTTAAGAAATCGTCAAAAACTTCAGAGCCAAACGCAAGGCTTAAAATTGCTCCGCCGACTCCAGATGAAGAAGAATAACGTCCGCCGATATAATCGTCCATAAAGAACGCTTCAAGATAATCCGGGCTTTTTGCAAGCGGAGAAGTTTCGCTTGTTACAGCAATCATGTGCTTGCTTGGATCAAGACCGGCATTTTTCAAGAAGTCTTTTACAAACGATTCATTTGTCAAAGTTTCAAGTGTTGTTCCGCTCTTTGAAACAAGAATAAAAATTGTCTTTGAAAGATCTATAGACTGAAGAACAGACGCCGCGTCATCAGGATCAACATTTGAAATGAAGTGCGCATCCATTTTGAAATTTCCAGTCTGCTTTGCCCAATTTTCAAGAGCAAGATAAATTGCGCGAGGTCCCAAGTCTGAACCACCAATACCAATCTGGCAAACGGAAGTAAATTTTTCACCCTTCTCGTTTACGATTTTTCCAGAATGAACTTTTTCAGCAAAGACAGCGATTTTTTTCTGTTCATTTATATAAAAATCACGCTTGTTAACACCGTCGGCAACGACATCTTTTCCGAGCTGTCCGCGAAGAAGCTGATGAAGAACCATTCGTTTCTCACCAGTATTGATTACGTCTCCGTTGTACAACGCTTCAAATTTTTCCAAAAGCTGGCTTTCTTTTACAAGCTCTTCAAAAATTGAAATTATCTTTGAGTTGACTTGCTTTGCAGCATAATTGTAAACAAGTCCGTCTGCCATAGGAATTGAATATTCAGCGACACGCTTTGCAGCTTCTGCCCCTGAAAGCTCTTTTGCAACTGAAACACAGTCTTTTAAAGCCTGAAGTTTTTTAAAGCTTTCCAATGTGTCTAAGTTATTCCATGCAATATTTGACATGATGATAGCCTCTTAAAAAATGGTTTAAATCCAAGTATATCAAAAAAAAAAATTATATGCTAGAATGCTAAAATCTTAATTTACAATGAACAATTTTTAGTTCTGGAGAATTAGTTAAAAATGAATTTCTTCAATATAAAAAAAGTATTTTTTATCGCAGCGATTTTTTTAATTTCAGATTTAAAAATAAATTCACAAGATGCAAGCGGATTTCTTCCTGATGAAATTTTTTTAAGAACAATGACGCAGTCTCACTGCAAGTATTTTGATTTTACAATTGTAGACGGAAGAATTTACGCAAAGAAGCCAAGCGAAAAAAAATGGAGACTTTTTCTAAAAACCGGGCTGCCCTATTCTAAAATGAACACAACAGGGCTTGATGAATTTCCAATTCCAGAGCGAGTTGCAGAAATTTCCGCAGACGGAGACAGCCTTTATGTTTTTGACAACAACGGAATTCTTTACACAACTTTCCTTGATAGAAGCGCGCCGGAATCTCCTTTTGTATGGAAAAGAGCGTTTGGTTTTCCAAAAGGAGAAAACGGATTTTTAAAACAAGATGAATTCACAAAAAATAAACGGGCATGGTCAATGGGCTGTCGCAGAAAAGATGTTTTGTACCATACGGATATTTACGGAAACGAACATCACTACGGAACGATGGGACTTGAGACAATTTATTTTTTAACAGAAGACGGACTGCACATAAGATTTACAGACAGCGGTCTTCCTGCTGATTTTAGCCGACAGATTCAAGTTCCTCTAAACGGAAGATTTATTTCAGAAAGCTTAAGCGCTTCCGCAGATACAATTTTTTTAATCGGCGCAAAAGGAACAATGTACACAAGGCTTGTAGATTTTGATACAATGGGTTGCGATCCAATGTGGTTTCAGTATACTTATGATAAGCTTGAGCAAAAGAAAAAAGGTAAAAATTATTTTTCAAACTATTCGCCCTGGGCATTACCGGCAGAAGAATGGCTTGAGCAGCCAAAAATTCAAATTGAAGGAAAAGGCAGACTTTCAAAAATAATAAGCATTGCGCAAAACGGTCAAGGAAACGGTGCTAGAATTTTAAGAGTTGCAGGAACAGACAAAGACGGCAATACAGGTTTTTATGAAAAAAGCATTTTCGATTCTGAATGGAAATTTGTTGAAAAAGAAATTTATTTAGAAGAAAGCGATTTTCTTGATTCAACAAAAAACGAGCTTGGCGAAGAAGCTGAATTTTCATACACAGGAAATCTCATAATAAGCGATTCAACAAAAGAGAATTTCAAATGCAGTTTAAAAGGCGTTTCATTGATGAGCGAGGACAAATGCATTTTTGAAATCAGCGATGGAGAACAAACATTTTCGTGCACACTTTTTCCTTTAGAAAAATGGACTTACCCAAAAAGAAAAAATCCCGGATTCGATGGAACTCCAAGAAACTATTTCATAACAGCAGAGTTTGATGAATCTAAACTTGAAAATTATTCCGGGGAATTCAAAAAAATAATAGATGAGATTTTTAAAAATAAAAATCATAATCTCTTCGCATTCACAGGAGAAGGCACAAAAGAATATTTTGAAATCGGCATAAACACAAAAAGACTTAAACTGCTAAAAAAGCCATTTTCATCAAAATCTGTAAAATACATTTTTATGATGACCCGGGAAGGAATTGAAGAAATTCCCAAAATTTCAAAGTTCGCATTGCCGCTTTTAAAAGATTTCAAAAACGAAAACCTGCTGCTTGAACACGGACGAACTTATTCAATAAAGGAAAGGAGTTTCGTTCAAAGCAAAATAAATGAAAATAAAAAATACAGAGAGCTTTTAAACTCAGACTTAGAGCTATTTGAAGAACTAAAAAAAACTGCACGGCATACTAGATGGGGATATTCTGCGTTGGATTTTATAACGACAATAACTTTTTTGAATAAAATAAATTTTCCCAAAATAAAGCAGCTTTCAACTTACGGAGCAGATTTGCTTGCGACAAATTTTTCTTCATTTGAAGAACTTGTTCAATATAGAAATTTTGTTTATAGAAAAGTCATAGAGCTGATTGATCTCAGAATTGAAAACTATGAAAAAATAATTCAAGATTTTGACAACAATGAAATATATAGCACATTAAATCCGAATTTAAGAAATTCTTTTTCAGAATATTTTGATGAAGTTTCGCTTCCTAGAAAAATGAAAATGGAACTCAGCAAAAACAATATTGCAATAGAGCAGTTCAACGATGTTTCATATCTGCCGGCATATTATTTAAAAACGAAAAACGGAACGGTTGTAACTATAGTTTTAAAAAACAGCGCAAAAAAAATTTTAGAATTCTTAAATGACAAGAAAAATTTTGAGGCTTCACCATTAGTGCTTAATGCAGAATTTTTTTCCGAAGAAATTTCAGAAATTGATTTAAAAGAAAACAAGGCATTCAAAAGGATTTCGAATAAAAAAGGAACAATTGAATGGAATGGCAAAACGCTCAAAATTCTATCAGGAAAAAAGATTTTATTTGAAGGAACATTGTAAAAAAAAATGCCTTGACACAAAATGTATATTTATTCATACTTGTGTATATTCCGAGGTATATTTTGAAAGACAGAATTTTGAGACTAAAGACAATCCGAAAATTAATAAAAAACAACAGAATAGAAAGTCAAGATGAGCTTTTAAATTATCTGCAGAATGAAGGATTTGAAGTTACGCAGGCAACACTTTCCAGAGATTTAAAGCTTATGAAAGTTGGAAAAATAAGCGATGGACATAATGGATATGTCTATACAATCCCGGAAGATGAAATTGAAAAGGAAAGCGAGCAAATTTATATACGAGATTTTTTGCGCGGATATGTAAGCATTGAAGCCAGCGGAAATATAATTGTAATAAAAACTTTTGGCGGACACGGAGACAGTGTTGCAAACGCGCTGGACGCAATGAACCTCAATGAAATAATCGGAACTATAGCAGGAGAAAACTGCATTTTTGCCTGCCTTAGAGAAGGTGTTCAGGTGAAAAATTTTCTTGAAAAGCTAAAGGAAAAAATTCCAGAACTTGAAATTTAAAAAAGCTCAACGTAAGTTTTTCCAGTTCCGCCCTCTTCTGGTCTTGCAAAATAAAATTCCTTTACAGAAGGACAATGATTTAAATAATCACTCACAGCCTGTTGCAATATTCCGTTTCCTTTTCCATGGATAACAGAAAACTTTTTAAAATTGTTAATCATGCACAAATCAAGCTGGTGTTCAAGTGATTTTATTGCTTCTCCCGACCTCATCCCTAAAAGTCTAAGTTCAAATTTTGGAGTTTCATTATTATTTTCAGTTTTTGAATCACGTTCAATTACAACAGAAACGCTTCTGTCAACAATTCTATTTTCCAGAGGAATAATTTGATTCTGCGGAAAATTCATTTTCATAGAACCAAACTGAACTTGCCAGATTTCATTTTTAACTTTTCTAACAAGAACACCTTTTCGCTTTTCATTTCCTGCAAGAACTTCTGCTCCTTCTTTTAATAGTTCTTCTTTTTCGAACTTCTTTTCATTTGAATTTTCAATTTTTAAAACAGAGGCATTTTTCAATGCTTCAGAATTTGAAAGCCTGCTTTTTAATTTTTTGTTTTTTGAAGAAAAAGATTTTTTTTCTTTTAGAGATGAAAGTCGCATTCCATTTTGCAGAATTTTGTTTTCTTCATTTTGAAGATTAGAAATTTCTTTTTCCAAAAGAAGTTTTTTCTCTTCTATATTTTCTTCCTGCTCGTCAATTTTTTTTGTTGTATCAGAAATAAATTTTCTAACACTCAAAGTTTTCTCACGGGTAATTTCACCTTCCCTTAAAACACGAACCAGATTTTCAAGATTACTTCTCATTTCCTGCAAAAACGCAGAACTTTGCGAGTGTTCAATCTGATTAAGCTCAATTTCTTTTTGAAGCATTTTTATTTCACGTGAATGGATTTTTAATTCTTTTAGAGAAAGCTCATTCTGTTTTTCATTTTGTTTTTTTATAAGCTCTTCAAGTTCAATATGTTTTTCTGTCAAACCTTTTATCAAAGAGCTCACGTCAGCCTGCTGATTTGAAATATAGCTTTTTGCCTGCTCAACAACATTTTGCGGCAAACCGGAATTTAAAGCTATATCAATTGCATGGCTTTCACCCGACACTCCAACAAGAAGCTTATAAGTCGGACGCAAAGATTCTGAATTGAATTCAACAGAAGCATTAACACATTTTGAATTTGTGTATCCGTAATTTTTTAAAACTCCATGATGAGTTGTAACAAGAACAAAAGAATTTTTTTCAAGCAAAGAATCAAGAACTGCCATGGCAATCGCACCACCTTCAAGAGGATCAGTTCCTGTTCCAAGCTCATCCAACAGCACAAGACTTTTTTCATCGGCATTTTCCAAGGCTAGCGCAATATTTTTCATGCGGCTAGAAAAAGTGCTCAAAGACTCATCGATTGACTGTTCATCTCCAATGTCCGCAAAAATTGAATTGAAAAAAGGAAGCCTTGTGCCTTCATCAGCAGGAATAGGAAAACCGGCCTGATTCATCAATGAAAAAAGCGCGACAGTTTTTAACGTTACAGTTTTTCCACCTGTGTTCGGTCCTGTAATAATCATAACTTTTTTTCCAAACATAAAGTTAATTGTTACAGGAACAGCTTTTTCTGCCAAAAGTGGATGGCGCGCATTTAAAATCAAAGGCGACTCTTTTTCAGTATCATAATTTTCAGCAAAAACTCCATGAACTTCTGATTGATATTTTGCGGCAGCACAAGTTGAATCGAGCAGCAGCATTGAATCATGGCATAAAAGAAAATCAGAACAATACTCTCTTAAACTGTCAGAAAGTTCCTTAAAAATTTTTTTAAGCTCAGCCTGCAAATTAAATTCTTCCTGAACAAGCTGATTGTTTGCCCTCACAATTTCTTCAGGCTCAATATAAAGAGTTTGCCCGGAAGAGCTCACTTCATGCACAATTCCTTTAATAGAGTTTCTATGATCCGAACGGACTGCAAGAAGCTCACGGTCAGCTTTTAACGCCGGAACATTGTTTTGCAATACGGAATTCAATGTTGAATCAGAAGTATATTTTTTTAATGCAGATTCAATTTCTCTATGAAGCGAAGCAATTTTTTTTCTGATTTCCCTGATGGCTGGCAAATCTTTTATTTCACCAGTTGAAATATCGATAACAGAAAAAATTTTATTTCTAGCGTTTTCCAACGAAGGCATTGACTGCGCAATTTTTAAAAGCTCTGGAATTTCAAGTTCAAGAGAAGCAGATTTTATGCAGCCGCAAGTTTCATCAGTGTAAGTGCAAAAAAGTCCAAGTGAAAAGATTTGCTCATGTGAAAGAGAAGCTCCATCAACTTTTAGTACTGAAAAAATTTCTTTTACAGGCGGCCAAGATTTCAATGCGGAAGGAAATCGTGAATTTAAATAATTATTCCATTCACGTCCCAAAGATTTCAGTTTTGAAACTTTATCAATATCAGAAGAACTTTCCCTTGAAAGCAAAAAAAATTTGCCTTCTTCACTTACCGCAAGAGAAGCAACTTTTTCTCTTATTCTATAAAAATCAAAATCACGGGCAACCTGCCCCTTCAGAAAAATATCTTTTTCACCGCTCATAAATATTTTAAAATTTCTTCAGGTTTGTCTGCAAGGTTTTGCGCTCCAGAATTCAAAAGAAAATTTCTATCTCTAAATCCCCAAGTCACACTTATGCAAGGAATCCCCGCATTTTTTGCAGTTTTTATATCAACATCAGAATCACCTACATAAACTGTTTCATTTTTGCCAACTTCAAGAATCCGCATAACTTCCAGAACAGAATCCGGCGCGGGCTTACTATTTCTTCCTTCAATATCTCCGACCGCAGTTTCTCGTTTTATGCTGGAAGAAAAATAATATTCCGCGAGTTCTTTAACTTGAGCGTCAGGCTTGTTCGAAACAATTCCCGTTTTTATTTCCATTCTATGCAAAGTTGAAATCAAATCTAAAATTCCATCATAAGGCCGAGTTTTGTTCTGCCAATTTTTTGCATAGTTCTCCTTCATTAATAAAACTGATTTTTCATATTCAGGATTTTCTTTTCCATCAGGAATTGCAAGCTCCATAAGTTTTGCGATTCCGTTTCCAACAAATTGCCGGATTTCATCTATCGAGCGCAAAGGAAAATTCATCTGGCGCAAAGTTTCATTGCAACTGTCCGCCAAATCATCAAGTGTATTAAGGAGAGTTCCATCCAAATCAAAAATTACAGCTTTTGTCATTTTAACTATTCTTCTTCAAAAATGAAATTATAAAGCAAATTAAAAAAAATGCTGAGTTTACTAAAACAATCGAAGCTCCGCTAGCCGATCCAGTATAATACGAAAAACAAAGTCCTGCAATTCCGCCAGCAAGAGAAATCAATTCTGAAACAATCAGATAGCATCTTGAAGTTCTGCTCACGAATCGAGCCGAAGCAGCCGGAAGTACAAGCATGCTGTTAATCACAAGAAGTCCGGTCCAGCGTATGCAGACAGAAACAATCGCAGCTGTCAGCAAAGCAAAAACTTGTTCTATGAAAACTGTTTTTATTCCACGACTTTTTGCAAATGATGAATGAAGAGAAACAATCAGCATTTTATTGTAGAAAAAAATCCAAACAAGAAGAAGAGCAATTGCGCAGAAAAATAAAAAAAGAATTTCGTTTGGCTGAATGCTAAGAATGTCGCCCACAAGATATTTTTGATACTTTGAAAAATTTCCGCCGGCAGACAAAAGCACAATTCCAAGCGCAACTGATGTTGAAGAAAAAACCCCAATAATCGTGTCGCTGGAAGATTTTCCTTTTGACTTGACCATAATTATAGAAAAACCGAGCAGCATCGAAAACAAAACCATAGAAATTGTAACATCGTGAATTCCAAAAAGAACGCCAATCGCAATTCCTGTCAAAGCTGAATGCCCAATCGCATCGCTAAAAAAACTCATCCTGTTTGAAACAACATAAGTTCCCAAAGCGCCAAAAAGCGGACCTGCAATAACAATGGCAATCAGAGCATTTTTCATAAACGCAGGAGACAGCCATTCAAAAGGAAAAACAAAATCCAAAAAAGAATAAATCAGCTGCATAAATTTCACTCCGGTTTTTAATATTCATCAGGAAGCATAATGTGTCCGAAAACTTCCATAAAATCTTTTTGGCGGTAAACATCTTTTACAGTTCCAACGACCGCACTGGCATTATTTATAAAAACGACTCTGTCAGCATGGCGCGCCACCAAATCCAAATCATGGCTTATCAAAAGAATCGTTATGTCAAAATCACGGCGTATAGAAGAAACAAGCTCGTAAAAAGATTTCAGCCCTACTCTGTCAACACCGCTTACAGGCTCATCTAAAAGCAAAATATCCGGCAAAGGATTTATCGCAAGCGCAAGCATGACACGCTGAAGTTCTCCGCCAGACAAATCACAGACTCTGCGTTTTAAAAGCTGATGGGAATTTGTGCATGAAAGAATTTCAGAAGCGGCTTCAATATCTTTTTTTCTGTGCCTTAGCCACACAGGTCTTTTTGAAGTGCAAGCAAAAACCAAATCTTCAACGCAGACAGGACTTCCCGGCTCAACAGAAAGAGTCTGAGGAACATAGCCAAACACAGGCTTAGTTGTAGTGTAAGGAATTCTTTTTCGGCAAGTGCAAAAACGGTCATGGTCAGTTGTGTGATCTTTTCCGCAATTTCCTGCGCACCTTTCACCTTCAAAAATTATATTTCCTGAATGAGGAATTGTATTCAGCAGTGCCTTTATAAAAGTTGTTTTTCCTGCGCCGTTTCTTCCAACAATCGCAGTAAGCTCGCCGCAATGCAAATGAAGATTTATATCTTTTAAAATATATTCACCGCCAGCTTTTACACTTAAGTTTTCTATCCGTGTGCAGCAGACATGAGATTTTCCAACAAGGCAAGGCATTATTTTTTTTCCTCTGAAAAAGCATTCATCAAAACTGAAAGATTTTTTTCCATGCCTTCAATATATGCGTTTTTTTCCAACTGACCATTTACGCACGGATCAAGTTCATAAACTGAAAGTCCGGTTTCATTGGAAATAATTTTCGCCACGCTTGAAGAATATTGAGGCTCAGCAAAAAGAGCAACATCTTCACCTCGATTCGTAACTGATTTTATACTTTCAATTATTTTTGCCAGCTCCTTTGCGCTCGGAACAGTTCCCGGCTCCTGCTCAATAACTGCCGAAATTTCAAAACCGAATTCCTTTGCAAAATAAGGAAACGCTTCATGGAAAGTTATGATTTTTTTTCCAGCGAAAGGAGCAAGAGAAGTCTTCATTTTTTGTTCAAGAGCATTTAATTTTTCTATATAAATCAAATAATTTTTTTTGTAGCTTTCTGAATTTTTTGAATCAAGCGAACAAAGTCCTTCCGTTATTTTTTGCACTTCGTAAATCGCACCGGAAACGCTCACCCACACATGAGGATTTCCATCAAAAGGCTTAAAACCATCAGAAGCAACCACAACTGAATTTTTTTTCAGTGAAAAAGCCTTGTCAAAAAAATCTTCCATTCCGCTTCCATTCACAACAAGAATGTCACATTTTTCAATAAGCTTCATATCGCCAGTTGTAAGCTGATAATCATGCAAGCAGCCAGTTTCAGCAGGAGCCAAAAGCGAAACTTCAACATCATCAATTCCATCCGTCAAATTCAAAAGCATTATGTAAATAGGATAGAAAGATGCCGTTATTTTTATTTTTTCAGAATCAGCTGAAGCAGAGACCTGTTTTTCCGACAAAGAAACTTTCCAAACTGAAAAAAAGGAAACAATAAACACAAAAAAACAAATTGTAAAAATTAAGGTTATTTCAAGAGATTTTTTTTCTTCCATAAAATCTATTCTATCTGAACTAAGAATTATTTACAATAAGACAAAAAAGACTATAAATAGCAATTAGTTTTAAGAATAGCTCAAATTTTAGTTGACGTATATATAATTTCAGTTCATAATAGAAATGAATCTTTGAGGAAAAAAATGTCGAATCAAATTGTCACAACAGGAATTTCATTTTTTGGAGCAGACACTTTAAAAAATTTCAATGAAGAAATAAAAAACAGCGGTTTTCAAAGAATTTTTATCATAGCAGCCCCCGAATTTCAAAGCGCATTAAAAAAAATTTCCTCAATGCTTGCAAAAAACAAAATCGTATACAGCATTTTTGACAGAGTAAGCCAAGTCGCTTCTCTTTCCGATACAAGAGCCGCATTGAACGCAGCAAAAACACTCAGGGCTGACGCAGTAATTTCCGTAGGCTCGAAATCAGTTTCAGACATTGCAAAGGCAGTGTCGATTCTTCTTTCAAATCCAGAAATTTCAGATCCAAGAAAATTGGAAAGAAAGGCAAAATCAAAAAACAAAGCAATTCCTCTTTATATGTTTTTCACTTCAATCGGAAGCCCATGGGATTCCAGCCACGTTTTTATCTTAGAAGACGAATCGCAGCGGAAAAAAATTGAATGCGCAGACACAAACGCAATTCCAAAAGCATTTTTTTTCGACACAGAGCTTGCTTCCGTTGCCAACAAAAACGACTTTTCAGTTTTAGCCACCTCGCTTTTGGCTTCTTCCATTGAATCGTTTATCTGCAAATCTTCATGGGACTTAAGTGACTTTTTCGCATTAAAGGCAATAAAGTTGATTTCTGAAAATGCGCTTTCAGCCTCAAAAGGAAATTCAAAGGCAATAGAAAATATGCTTTATGCGCAATATTGCGCCGGCATAGCTTTTTCAAATGGAGGCGCGGCTTTTGCAACAGCAGCATCACTTTCAGTGGAAGCAGCAGTTGGCATTTCTTTTTCAAAATCCATAATTCCAATATTTAAGGAGTCAATGGAATTCAATGCGGCTTCAACAGGACAAAAATACAAAGCCATCGCAGTAAATATGGGAGCAAAAGTTTCATCTTCGGCTTCTCCTGAATCATTTAGAAAAACTGCGGTAACTTCTGTTGAAAAATTTTTCAAAGAACTTTCTGTAGCAAAAAAGGTTGAAGAAGTAAAAATTTCAAAGGAAGATGTTTTGTTTATTCAGGAAAATATTTTAAAAAGCAAATATACAGAACTGAATCCAAAAACTGTAACAAAAAAGAAAATTGCGGATGTTTTAAAATTGATTTTCTAAAAAATATCATAGAAAGAATTTTCAAATTCATTGAAAACTTCGATAAAAGGCAGTAGACTTTCTTTATCAATTTCCATTTTTATTAAATAATCCTCTGATTTTAAAATTGATTTTTCAGAGTTAGTTTTTGATAAAATATAAAAAGTTCTGGCAATGTCAAATTCTTTTGGACCTTTACAAGACAAAAGAAAATTTGAGGCAAACAAATTTTTATTTTCATCAATTAAAATATTTTCTGGACAGAAATTTCCCTGGCAAAAAAAATTTCCTTCTGGAAGTTTTTTCAGTTTTCTTATCACAGAAGAATTTTCTTTTGAATTTCCGCCTAAAATAAAAAGCAGAAGCTCTTTGTAGCTTGCAAGACTTTCCGCATTTAAACTCAAAAGTTTTTCATGAAGCAAAGTAAATTTGTCAGAAAAAATATTCTTATCAAATTCATTCAAAATCCGCGATGGAAATTTTTCATCATCATTTTGAAAAACAATTCCAAAGCAACCGCTTATTTTCAGAAAATCACAAGGCATAAATTTTGAAATATTTTGATTGTATGCAAACTGGGAATTTCTAAAATCCATCAATGCAAATTCTTTTGAAACATTTTCATCGAAAAGCTTTAAAAGGCACTTCTGGTCAATTTTAAAAATCTTAAAATATTCTTTTTCTTCAAGAAAATTTTCTTCTGAAATAAAATTTGAATAATCAGTTTTAAACTTGCTGACAGAAATTCCGTCTCCAGTTTTATAAAATTCAGTTGTAAACTCTATATTTTCTTTCAAAAAATTCACATAACGTTTTATTTTTCTAACAAGCTTTTTTGTGCTATAACTTTTGGTTAAATTCTGATTTTCAACAATTCCATGAAACAGCAAATTGTCGCTTATGATTGCGCCTTTTGGATTTAAATTCGCCTTGAACTTTTCAAAAAATTTTTCGTACTGAGCTTTTGCTGCGTCGATAAAAATCAAATCGAATTTTTCATTTATATCGCAAGCCAAGGCATCGTTGTTTATAATTTTTATTCTGCTTTTCAAACCGCATTTTTCCACATTTTTGATTGCCTGAATAGTGCGGTCAATGTCGATTTCAATTGTCGTAACTTTTACACTTTCATCAACAAGCGCAAACTGAATAGCAGAATATCCAACAGCAGTTCCAATTTCCAAAACTGATTTCACATTATGTTTTTTTATAAAACTGAAAATAAATTCAGAAGTTGCATCCTGCATAATGGGAACATTATTTTTATGCGCAAGAGATTTTATTTCAAGCAAGAATTCCGCTGACATTTCTAAACTGTCCTTCCAAGTCTTTATAAATTTTTACATCTTTGAATTCTGAATCTTCCATTATTTTTTTAGTTTGAAAAGCATTGTATTCGCCAGTTTCTAAAATCAAAATTCCGCCCGGATTTAAAAAATCAACTGACTGAAAAATCAAGTTCCGTATAATTTCAAGTCCGTCGTCAAAGTTTGTAAGATTTCCATTCAAATCAATGTCGCCGCATAACGCAAGCGAAGGCTCGCTTCTTCCGTCTTTTAAAAGCTCAACAGTTTGAGAATAAGGAATGTACGGAGGATTAGAAACAATGACATCAAAAAGACCGTTTCTGCTTTGCCCTAAATTTTCAAAAAGATTACTTTGAACAAAAACAGTTTTTTCAAAAGCAAATTCGCTAAGCAAACGCAAAGAATTTTTTTTTGCAATATCAAGAGTTTTTTTACTTATGTCTGCAAAAATAATTTTAGGGAGCAATGATTTTGGAATAATTTTTTTTTCTTCTATAAATTTTAAAATGCTGATTCCAACGCATCCGCTTCCAGAACACATATCACAGACAGAAAGAATCTTACAGTCAGAAGCCGCATGAAATTTTTCTTCAATAAAATTAACAGCATTTTCAACAAGCAATTCTGTGTCCGGCTTGGGAATAAGAACATTTTTGTCAACCTCAAAATCATATCCGAAAAATTCTTTTATTCCTGTAATATATGCAACAGGCAAGCCAGTTTTTCTTTTTTCAATTGAAGAACAAAAAATATTTTTTTGCAGCTCAGAAAGTTCTGTTTCAGAATGAAAAAGAATAAAAGTCTGATCACATTTCAAAATCCATTTTAAAATAACATCCGCATCAAGAATAGGACTTGGGCTGAATTTTAATTCTGATAATGCAAACTTTCTGGCTTGGCTTATTGTCATTTTAAATTTCAGTTTACAAGATCAGAACTGTCTTTTAACTGCTCTTCTTTTGCATATACATTCAGCGCATCCAGCATCTCATCCATGTTGCCCATCATAAATGAAGGCAAATTGTGCAAGCTCAAATTTATGCGGTGGTCTGTAACTCTGTCCTGCGGAAAATTATAAGTGCGGATTTTTTCACTGCGTGCGCCGCTTCCAACCATGTTTTTTCTTGCATCCGCTCGCTCCGACTGACGCTTGCTTTCTTCAAGATCGAAAAGACGTGCACGCAAAACCCTGAACGCCTTGTCTTTGTTTTTATGCTGACTTTTTTCATCCTGCTGAATAACAACAATTCCAGTAGGAATATGAGTCAAGCGGACTGCAGAATCCGTTGTGTTAACACACTGACCGCCAGGACCACCGGCACGCATAACGTCAACGCGGACATCCTCTGGACGAATTTGAATTTCAGTTTCTTCTGCTTCCGGCAAAACCGCGACCGTTACGGTTGAAGTCTGAAGTCGTCCTTGGCTTTCTGTAGCAGGAACTCGCTGAACACGATGAACTCCGCTTTCCCACCTTAAAGTTCCATAAACAAATTTTCCAGCAATTGATGTTACAATTTTATTAAATCCACCGACTTCAGTTTCCTGAGCTTCCATCGTTTCAGTTTTCCAGCCTTTGCGTTCTGCAAGATGCATATACATTTCCCACAAATCACGAACAAAAAGGCTTGCTTCATCTCCACCAGCTGCGCTTCTAATTTCAAGAATAATATTTTTTTCATCAAGAGGATCTGGTGGAATTAGCTTAAGTTTTATTTCTTCTTCCAGCTTAGGCTTTTTTTCCTCAAGTTCTTTCAGTTCTTCTCTTGCAAGCTCTTTCATATCGCGGTCTTCCTCTTCTGTTATGAGGACAGTCGCATCTTCAATTCCTTTTAGAATTTTTTTATATTCATCGTAAAGCGACATAAGTTCTGTAAGCTGCTGATGCTCACGCATTGTTTCTTTATATTTTTTTTGATCCTTAATTAAAGAGGCATCTCCAATAAGTTCTGAAACAACAGTGTAACGCACAGAAAGATCTTCAAGTTTTTTTATCAAGTCCATAGTCTATAAAATATATCGAGTTTCTATAAAAAAAGCAATGAACCGCGAAATTTGAAACTAAGCAAAAATGTCTATTTAAAATTCAAGTTTTTTATATACAGATTTTCAAAGGATTTATCTTGCGCAAGATCTACATGAACTGAATTTTCTGCAAGTTCACAAGCAGATTTTCTTAAACCTAAATTTAAAAGCAAAATTGAAGCTCCGCAAAGAGAAGCATTTCCAGCAGCAAAAGTTTTTTCAGAAAGAAAACTTGGAATCATTTTTACAGCGCAGGCATCTTTTATATCAAGAAGCGAACCAAAGCCTCCAGCCAAATAAAGAGTTCCGGATTTGCATCCTGATTTTTCAGAAAGAATTTCAAGTCCAGTTAAAACAGCTGACTTTGCAAGCTGAAAATTTCTTATATCTTTTTGGCAAATATAAATTTCATTCTGAAGAATAATTTTTTCTTTTCCTGAAACAAATGCTCCAAAAAAATCAATTATTCCGCTTTTTAAAAATTCTGAAATTGTGCTTAAAATTCCAGTTCCGCAAATTCCAATCGCCTTTCCATTTCCAAGCACAAAGCATTTTATTTCATTGTTTTTAAGAAATTCAACTTTTGCAATCGCACCTTCCTGAGCAGAAATTCCACAGTCAATTCCATAGCCCTCAAACGCAGGTCCGGCTGAAGTTGACGCGCAAAAAATTTTATCCGACTCCGCAGAATAAACGCAAAGTTCGCAGTTTGTTCCAATGTCAGCAAGAAATTTATTTTCAACTTTTTCTAAAAAACCGCAGGCAATCATCGCGCAAACAGTGTCGCCGCCAACAAAAGATTCAATCGCAGGAGCAAAATAAAATTCACAATCAGGAGGAATGGTTTCAAAATTTCCAAGTTCATTTGACTCAACTGAAAATCCGAATTTGCTTGGAAGCGAAAAAGGAAACTGCGCAAGTGAAACCGCGGAAATTCCAAGAACAAATGATTCCATTGCTGTGTTTCCAGAAATTACAATACTCTTTAACACTGCCCGTCCGCGGCGATTTTCAACAAAAAAATTTTGAGATGCAAGAATCAGTTTTTTTGAAATTCTTTCTATTTGAGATAAAATTGATTCATGAAGTTTTTTAAGACCAGAAGGTTTGCTTGAAAACAAAATTCTTGAAACAACATCGCTTCCAAATTCAATCTGACAATTTTCTTCGCCAACAGAAGCAACAAGGATTCCGTCTTTTAACGTAAAAATATTTGCGGCTATAGAAGTCGTTCCAATGTCAAAAGCAATTCCAACAAAATTCAGCGGAAGAGAATTATCGCCTTTTAAATTTTCAAGACCAGAAAAATCCGCAAGGACAGAAACATTTTTTTTTGTTTCCGAGCCTTCACATAAACCGCAATGCCGGCAAACTGAACAAATCACTTAAAAAAACACAACTCCAAAAACCGCACCAAAAGCAACAACTACAACTGGATGAACTTTTGTTTTAAATAATACAAATAGCGAAACCACAAAAATAGCAAGAGCCGGCAAATTGAAAACCTGCAGAACCACAGAATTAGAATTTTGAGGGTTTAAATTTAAAATTGCCAGCGTAAAAACCTGAACAAGAACACACAAAACAAGTCCGCTTGTAACTGGCCGCAAAGTTTTAAATACTGATTTTACCAAAGGTTTTTCCTGAAACTTTGAAAAAAATTTTGAAATCAAAACAATTGTAACAATCGACGGAAGAACTTCGCCAATAGTTGCAATGATTCCTCCGGGAATTCCATAAAGCTCAGTTCCAATATAAGTCGCAATATTTATTCCAATCGGTCCGGGCGTGCTTTCGCTGATTGCAAGCATACTGTAAAATTTTTCCGCGGAAATAAGTCCGTACTGATTTACAAGAACATTTTGCATAAAAGACGCCGCAACAAGTCCACCGCCAACCGCAAAAAAACCAATATACATGAAAACAAAAAACAACTGAAAAAGACTCATTTTTGAATTCCTTCACCTGAATTAAATTTCTTTGAAACAGCAAATGAAACAGCGCCAATAAAAGCCGCGCTCAAAACAACTAAAACTGTATGCGCATGGAAAAAATAAATTGAAGCAAACGAAGCAAAAAACAGCAAAACGCTCCAAAGACTTTTTAAATTTTTCTTACAGAGATTAAAAACAGCATAAGTAAGCAGCGCCGCAACCGCAGCATTGATTCCCTTCATTGCTTTTTGAACCCAGCTGATTTGCTCAAAGTTCGAAATGAATTTTGCGATTATAGTTATTATGATTACTGAAGGCGTTACCATTCCAAGCGTCGCGAAAATTCCGCCTATAATTCCAGCACGCTTATATCCAACAAAAGTCGCCACATTTACCGCAATGATTCCCGGAGTTGTCTGTGCAATTGAATAGTAATCAAGAATTTCATCCATGGAAACCCAGTTTTTTTCGTTAATCAGTACACGTTCCAAAAGAGGAAGCATTGTAAGTCCGCCGCCAAAAGTTACAATTCCGATTTTAAAGAAAGTAATAAACAAATCTACAAGTTCTTTGAACAAAGCCATAATGTTTTTATAATATAAAAATAAACATGAACTGACAAGAAAAAAGCTGCCCTTTTGCTTTTTACAGCCATAGGACAGCTTTTGCAATGCAGAAAAATTAGCACTCGCAGATTGGAACGAATGTTTCAGCTTTCAAAGAAGCTCCGCCAATCAAGCCGCCGTCAATATCAGGCTGAGCCAAAAGCTCTGGAGCATTTGAAGCTTTCATTGAGCCGCCATACTGAATTATAACTTCATCGGCAACTTTCTGATTGTAAAGTTTTGCAATGTATCCACGGACAAATTTGTGGATTGCCTCGGCATCTTCTGGAGTTGCAGTTTTTCCAGTTCCTATTGCCCAAACAGGCTCATAAGCGATTGTAACACGCTTCATCTGCTCTTCTGTTACGCCAGCCAAATCTGCAGAAAGTTGGAATGCGCAAACCTGCTCTGCGTTTCCTGCCTCACGGTCAGCAAGAAGTTCTCCAATGCAAAGGTCAACTTCCAAGCCTTCATTTAAAGCACGGCGAACTTTTTTGTTGATAAGCTCATCAGACTCACCGATTTCGTGGCGGCGTTCTGAATGTCCAAGAATTACACACTGAACTCCGAGATCCTTGAGCATTTCTGTTGAAACTTCGCCTGTGTGAGCTCCGTTTGCAGTCGCAGCGCAATCCTGAGCCGCAAGAATAATGTTTGATCCTTTTACAACCTGACTTACAGCATCAAGGTAAACAAAAGGAACACCAATCATAAATTTGTTTGTCTTTCCTTTCAATGCGGAAACCAAATCCGATGCAAGTTTTACAGCTTCCGCTTTGGAAGTGTTCATTTTCCAGTTTCCGGCGATATAATGAGTACGTGCCATAATCAAACTCCTGTCTAAAATTTAATGACAATAATTTTACACCAACAAAGAACTAAAATCAATTGCATAAAGATGAGCACAGGGCAAACGCATTATAAATGTATTCAGCATAAAACTGGCTCCCAGACACGGTTTTCTGGTTCAAAATCGCGCAATAATGCGCTACACGCTGATTGTTGCAAAGTAACTATAGAATTGCCCGCTCACGCGGTCGCAGCAATCAGAGTGTTTTTGCCCCAGAAACCGTTCCTTCGCGCAAACTTTACTTAAATTATTTATAATGCGTTTGCCCTGGATGAGCATTTGCAGTATCGTAAAAACCATGTGTTTGAGCGCATAATGAAACAATAAATTGCTTTCAGCGGCGCTTTTATTCAAATCATCGGGCTACGACTTTGAGTCACAGGAACATTCAGCACGTAAAAGCGGAAACTATGATTTCTCATTTCAGATTGCCTCTGAATAAAAAAACTCCGTCTTAAAATCTCAATTCCAAGACGGAGGCTCGCTAAAACAGATTTAAAATGAATACGTCCGCTTACTCTGTCGGGCGTTTCTTAAGTTTCTTGCTTTTAAGGACAGCCTGACCTTCTCCAACCTGCTGCTCCATCATAGCGCGAACTTTCAAAGGCAAGCCAAACAAAGTAATAAAGCCCTGCGCATCTTTGTGGTCATACAATTCACCAGTCTTGAACGAAGCAATACTTTCATTATACAAACTGTATTTTGAATAAGAGCCAGCTCCACGGATTGCACCCTTGCACAGTTTGAGTTTTACCCAGCCAGTAACAGTTTCTTCTGTTTTATCAACAAACGCCATGCAGGCATCAAACAAAGTTGTAAACCATTTTCCGTCGTAGATAAGTTCTGCAATTTTTATAGAAAGCTGCTGCTTGTAATGGTATGTGTCGCGGTCCAAGCAAAGATGCTCAAGCATCCTGTGCGCAAAATAAAGAATCGCTCCACCTGGAGTTTCATAAACACCGCGGCTCTTCATTCCTACACAGCGGTTTTCGCAGATATCAACAAGACCAATTCCGTTTCTTCCGCCTATTTTGTTAAGCTCAAGAAGAAGCTTAAGGGCATCCATTTTTTTGCCGTTAACTGCAACAGGAATTCCTTTTTCAAAATCAATCTTAACATATTCACCGGCAGCGGGAGCTTCTTCAGGCACAACTGTATTTTTAAGCATATGCTTGTAGTTAGGCTCATTTTCTGTTTTTTCAAGTTCAAGACCTTCATGGCTCAAGTGCCAGATATTTTCATCGCGGCTGTAAGACTGATCTTTTTTCATCGGAACTTCAAGCTCGCGGTCTTCAAGATATTTGATTTCAGCTTCACGGCTATCCATGTTCCATTTTGGATCACGCCATGCCGCAATAACTTTCAAGTCTGGAGCAAAAGCCTTGATTGCAAGCTCAAAACGAACCTGGTCATTTCCCTTTCCAGTTGCTCCGTGGCAGATTGCAACTGCCTTTTCCTGACGAGCATATTCAACAAGAATTTTTCCAATAAGAGGACGCGCAGTAGAAGTTCCAAGAAGATATTCATCTTCATAGATTGCATTTGACTTCAAAGCCGGCCAAACATATTCTTCAATATATTCCTGACGTGCGTCTACAACGTAACAAGCAGAAGCTCCAGTTTTCAAAGCGCGGGACTTGATTGCCTTCCAGTCATCTCCCTGTCCAACATCAATGCAGACAGCAATAACATCATAGTCATAGTTTTCTTTGAGCCATGGAATGATAACAGTTGTATCAAGACCGCCTGAATAAGCCAAGACAACCTTGTCCTTTTTTGATGCCGCAGATTTTGCAACTTTTGTTGTTGCCTTTACAGCTTTTTTCGCAGTGGATTTTACAGCCTTTGCTGCTTCAGAAACTTTTTCTTTAACTGCCATAACAACGCCTCTTATAAAGAATTTTTTCAGCAATCTTATTTTCAGTTTGAATAAATTCTAAATAAAATTACTGTATGCATAGAATATACATTTTTATGAATAAATATGCAATATCAAAATGAATAAAAAACAAATGCAGTTTGGACAGTAAAGTGTTTCTGCTTTTCTTCCAAAGGTAAATCCTGCGGAAGCGATGATGTCTGCCGCCTAAAAGAGCCGTACTTAAACGCTCCGTTTTCCTTAAAACAGCAAGTACACTCCTTGCTCACAAAAACATTTCCATCAGGAATGCCGATTTTCTTCAAAAGAAAAAGATTCGCATCCGCAAGGCTCAATGAATATTTATTCCCATCGATAAAAGAAACACATTCGCTTCCAAAATTTTCTGCAAAATATTCAGCACGATCTTTATCAATAGAATAACAGCATGAATTTATATGCGGTCCCAAAACAAAGCAAAAGTCATCAGTATTAGAACCATATTTTTTATTCAGCATAAAAAAAGCCTCCTTTACAATTCCAGTTCCCTTCCAGCCGGAATGCAGAACACCAAATGCATTTGAGTTTTTATCATAAACAAAAATCGGCATGCAGTCCGCAACAGTTACAGCAGGAATGATGAATTTATTTGAAGTAAGAATTCCGTCTCCCTTCTTTTTAAAAATTTCATCCGCGATAGAAACTTCATAAACAGTTTTTGAATGTATGAGTTCCGGCTGCGCAATTTTTCTTTTTTCAGCGCAAATAGAAGAAAAAAAATTATCACGCACTGAATTGGTTTCATTCCATCTGAACCGCATATTTCCAGATTCCAAAACCGACATTCCCCATAAAGGCGCAGAAGACAAAGGCTTTCCGTTATAAAAAAAATTTCCTGTTAAAAAACTCATACTGAAATATTTTCCATTTCTATAATTGCCTGCAAGACTTCGGACGCAAATTTTACGCTGTGTGCAAATTTTTCAAGATTCAATTTAAACTCTTTATTGTCCGCACCCATTATCTTATTTAAATTTGCAAGCGGTCCGTAATAAACTGTTGATTTTTCGCCAAGCATAGCAAACAAAAGATTTTCAAAGCCGGTCAAAAACTTTGCAAACATATCAGCCAAATCCAAGGCATTTCCTTCAATTTCAAAAAGAATGCTGCGAAGTTTTTCTTTATCTGGCTCTTTTTCAGAAGAAGCATAATGCGTAATTTCAGAACCGTATTCTCCAGAAGATGAAAGCCGCTCAACAAGAAAATCATTTTTTGTAATAATAGAATTCAATGTGGAAATCATGTCAGAAAATTCATACATATTTTCCTTTATTGAAAACTTTCCTTCCAAAGTAATTGTGCTCAAAAGCTGCTTGTATTTTGGAAACTCATTCTTTAAATAATAATTCAAAAAGCCAATCGAGCTTTCATACTTTTCAGTGTAGTCCGCACCGACTTTTTTCCAGGGACGCGAAGGATACTTTGGAAAATCTTCAAGTGAAAAATAAATTTTGAGTTTTTTCTTTATTTCCGATTTTTTAAAATCCTTGTTCCACATTTTAAGCCGCTTGTCCAAAACAACTTTCCATTGTTCCTTGAATTTTTGAAACCACAAGTCGCTGTAACTCAATGGCAATGGAGAATAAAGGGAATTTTCAGAAATTACTTTTCCAAACTTTTTAAGCGGAATTTTTTCTGCAAATGTATTCAGCAAAGAAATTTCCGCAGACGATGAATTTACTTTCTCTGCAATCTCCTCATAAGAAGAAGTCGAACAGTTCCACAAATCTTTCTGGGGAATTCCAGACATAAAAAGAACAGAAAGAGTTGTGTCAGAACATTCAAAGCGCCCCAAAAGAATTCTTGCAAGGCTGTCAAAGTCATCTTTTATCTGTGAAAAAGAACAAGTACGCCCGGAAGAGCCGGAAGAAAATTTTGACATGACAGTGCCAAGCGGAATTTTCACAAACATTCTAAGCCGCTCAAATTCACGGGAGCAAGCAGACATTTTTATTTTCTTTTCAGAAGAAATTCCAGAAACAATTCCATCAAGCTTTGTAAAAAGAATATTTCTAATGTCCGCAGGCAAAGGCTTTTCAAAAGAATAACTGTAAACATCGCACGAAGATTTTATATCTTGAACAATTTCAGGCATCACGGTAAAACCAAGTAAAAAATAAAACAGCCCTGAATCCTGTTCAAGAGAATCAAACGAAGGTTTAAAAAATTCACGAACACGCTTTAAATCCAAAAGCCCGGAATAAAATCCAGAAAGAAGAAGCTTGTTTTTGCAGTCAATCACATCAGGAAAATCATGTTCCAAATTTTTTGAAAGAGAAGCCAGGACGGAATTATTATAAACAGTTTCAATGCTTGAATTCAAAAACAAAGACTTCAGCCATAAAATGAACCTGAACAAAAGCGGCTCTTGCCTAAGTTTTTCCGAAAGAGTCAGCTTGTCCTCTCTGCGCTTTTCCTGCTCAAACTGATTGTCAGATTTTTCAGAAGGAAAAGAAACATCAAGTTTGTCCTGCTGAATCTGGCTCAAAATATCAGAGCGTTCTTCTTTTGAAAGATTTGACGCAAGAACTTCAAAATTGCTTTTTGCTGATAAATTTTTATTTTCCATAATCTGATTCTATTCTATGAAAAGAAAAAGGAAATGTAAAGATTTTATTTCTATAAGAATATCTAAAAAAACGCTCCCAAGAATGCAAGGGAGCAATGATAATGATTTTTTATTTATTTTTCAAGAACTTCTTTTATGATGGCAAGACCTTTGTCAATTTCCTTGTAGCCAATATTCAAAGGCGGAACAAGGCGCAAGACATTTTTTCCCGCTGTAGAAAAAAGCACACCTTTTTCAAGGCAAAGTTTTTCAACTTCCACAGGATTTTTTGAAACCTGAATTCCAATCATAAGACCTTTTCCGCGAACATCTTCTATGCAAGGCAGATTCCAGTTTTTTACAGTGTTCTGAATATATTCGCCTTTTTCAGAAACAGAAGACAAGAATCCGTCCTTTAAAAGCTCATGCAAAACCACACTGGCCGCGCTGCACGCAAGAGGATTTCCGCCGAAAGTTGACTGATGATCTCCCGCCGCAAAAACATTTCCTTTTCCACGGTAAAGACAAGCACCCATTGGAATTCCACCGGCAATTGCTTTTGCAAGCGTTACAACTTCCGGTTTTATCTCAAGCTGTTCGCTCGCAAGAAGCGTTCCTGTGCGTCCCATTCCTGTCTGAACTTCATCGCAGATTACAATTGCGCCGGCTTTTCTTGCAGCTTCCGCGGCAGTCTTTGCCCATTCCTTATCAAGAGGAAAAACACCGCCCTCGCCCTGAACACATTCCATCATCAAAGCGGCAGTCGTGTCATCAAAAGCATCTTTCAAAGAATCATAATCGTTTGGCTTTATACTTTTAAATCCTTCAACATAAGGCGCAAAAGTTTCCGGGTGAAAAATATCCTGACCAGTCGCAGTAAGAGTCGCCATCGTGCGTCCGTGAAAAGAATGCTCCAGAGTTACAATAGTTTTTCTTTTTGAACCGCCGTTCAGCTGGCCAAATTTGCGGGCAAGCTTTATCGCAGCCTCATTTGCTTCCGCGCCGCTGTTTCCAAAGAATACGCCTTCAAATCCTGTGGCAGACAAAAGTTCATCCGCATACTTTACGCCGATGTCGCTAAAAAAATAATTGCAGACATGAATCTGTTTTTTTGCCTGGCTAGACACAGCTTTTACAAGCGGCTTAAAATTATGTCCCAAGCTATTCACTGCGATTCCGGCAAGAAAATCAATATATTTTTTTCCATTTATATCTGTAAGAATAGAACCTTTTCCGCTCTTAAAAACAACATCAAAAGAGCCGTAATTATTTAAAACTTTTTTGCTTCCCATGTTAACCTCTAGTAAATCATAGTTCCAATTCCGCGATCGCTGAACATTTCGATTAAAAGTGAATGAGGAACACGGCCGTCAATAATATGAGTGCGAGGAACACCACCGTTGCGGGCAAGCATGCAGCACTCAATCTTCGGAATCATTCCACCTGCAATTATTCCTTCGTCTATATATTTTTCAACGTCTCCAATGTGAATCCTCTGAATCAAAGACTTTGGATCATGCACGTCTTTTAGAACGCCAGGCACATTTGTAAGCTGAACAAATTTTTCAGCATGAAGAGCCACAGCAATTTTCGCAGCGGCAGTGTCGGCATTTATATTGTAACGGACATTGTCTCCATCGCAGCCCAAGGCAACGGTCGAAACTACAGGAATAAAATTCTGCTCCAAAAGCGACTCAAGAATTTCAGGATTCACTTCTGTAACTTCCCCGACAAAGCCCAAGTCCTGCCCGTCTTTTTGAATTTTCACAGCCTTTAAAAGTCCTGAATCAACTCCGCTCAAGCCGACAGCCTTTCCGCCGTTCTCAAGGAGAAGAGCAACAATGTCCTTGTTCAGTTTTCCAGTCAAAACCATCTGGACAATTTCCATTGTCTCTGCGTCAGTGTATCGAAGTCCGTTTATAAATTTGCTTTCCTTGCCGACTCTTCCAAGCATATTGTTGATTTCAGGACCGCCGCCGTGAACAAGCACAACATGGATTCCAATTGTGTTTAATAGAACAATATCTTCCATTACGTGCTTTTTCAAATCCGCATTAAGCATAGCGTTTCCGCCGTACTTTACGACAACAACTTTTCCGACCCAATGCTTAAAATACGGAAGAGCCTGAACAAGCACATCGGACCAATGCGCATTATCAAGCCGAGGATCAATTTCTTCTATATTAGGTTCAATTGTATTCAATTTTTTTTGCTCCGTGTTTAGGTTCTGTAATCGCCGTTTATTTTAACATATTCGTAAGTCAAATCACAGCCCCAGGCAGTTCCGCAAGCGGTTCCGTCCTTGCATTCAATGTTGATTTTTATTTCTGCTTCCTGAAGAACTTTTTTTGCCAATGCCTCATCAAAGTCAAGAGGAACTCCATTCTCAAAAACTTTAAGCGAAGTTCGTTTTCCTTTCTGCTCGCCGATAAAATCAGTCGCACCAGTCCGCATGGAATTTTCTGCGCTTTCAAATGTTATGGAAGTTTTTTCAGGAGAAAAGTCAAATCCTGAATATCCCATTGCGCACAAGAAACGCCCGAAGTTCGCATCGCTTCCAAAAATAGCGGCTTTTGCAAGGCTTGAGCTTATAACGGCTTTTGCAAGACCACGCGCAGTTTCAACGTCCTTCGCCCCGGAAACATTGCATTCAATCAACTTGGTTGCGCCTTCTCCGTCTCCTGCAATCTTTTTTGCCATCTGGGTATTTATAGCATTCAAAGCTTCGTAAAAAATCTCAAAGTCTTCGCCTTCGCACGTGATTTCATCGTTTCCAGCCATTCCGTTTGCAAGAATAGTCAGGCTGTCATTTGTGGAAGTATCGCCGTCAATTGAAACGCAGTTGTAAGTTCCGGCAACAGATTTGCGCAAGGCTTTTTCAAGCATCTGGGAAGAAATGGCACAGTCAGTTGTCATAACGCTGAGCATCGTTCCCATGTTTATATGAATCATTCCAGAGCCTTTTGCCATTGCTCCGATTCTTACAGTTTTTCCGCCGATTACAGTTTGTACAGCGCATTCCTTGTAATGAGTGTCCGTTGTCATTATTGCAGTGCGGGCTTCTTTATGACCTTCCTTGGAAAGTCCGTCTTTTAAAGACTGAATATTCTTTTCGATTTTTTCAACAGGAAGCTGCTTGCCGATTACGCCTGTAGAATATACAATAACGTCGCCAGAATTTATTCCAAGAACATCGGCTGCAAGGCTCGCCATTTTTCGTGCAACTTTCGCGCCCTGCTCGCCGGTACAAGCATTTGCGTTTCCTGAGTTTGCAATAACAGCCTGAGCCTTTCCGTTGGCAATATTTTCTTTTGTAAGCTTTACGCTTTCCGCCTTGACTTTATTCTGTGTAAATACGCCGGCAGCATTGCAAAGCTTTTCGCTAAAAACAAGCGCAAGGTCGTTTTTTGTGCTGCTTTCTTTTATCTTGCAAAGCATTCCATTTGCCGTAAAGCCTTTAGGAGCTGTAACTCCGCCATCAATAAACTGCATTTTTATACACTCCTTTTACAAAGTTCTGCATAATTATAAACTTTTTCCGCACAATGTCAATAAAATCAGTAGGCGCACAAATAAATAAAATATAGAAAACATCAATACTTGATGAAAAACAGTTTTCGTTATATATTGACCGAATTAAATTCACTAAATCGCTTTTAAACGAGTTCGATATGACAAAAAATCTAAACACACAAACTGGAAAATATCGTTCAGTAATTTCCGTAGACAAAGAAAAATGCGTAAACTGCCAAAGGTGCATTGCAGTGTGTCCTGTAAAAATGTGCAACAACGGATCTGGCGACTACGTTGACTTTGACGAAAAACTTTGCATAGGATGCGGCTCTTGCATTGAAGCCTGCACTCACGGAGCAAGAAAAGGAATTGACGACTCAGAGCTTTTCTTTGACTCTCTTAAAAAAGGTGAGAAAATCGTAGCGATTGTAGCTCCAGCTGCAATTGTTAGTTTCCGTGGAAAAGATCTTGAGCTGAACGGATTTCTAAAGTCGCTTGGTGTAAAAGCTGTTTTCGATGTAAGTTTTGGCGCGGAGCTTACAACAAAATCCTATGTTGAATATATTAAAAATAAAAATCCAGACTGTGTAATTTCTCAGCCTTGCCCTGCCCTTGTTTCGTTTATTGAAACTTACCGTCCAGAACTCATAAAATATCTTGCGCCAGCTGACAGTCCCATGCTTCACTGCGCAAAAATGATAAAAGAATTTTATACAAAATACACCGGATATAAAATCGCGGCAATTTCGCCATGCTATGCAAAACGGCGCGAGTTCGATGAAACTGGAATCTGCGACTACAACGTAACGATGCGCTCAATCCAAAGTTATATGGAAGAAAAAAACATTAGGCTTGATTCATTTCCAAAAGTAGAATACGAAAATCCTGCCGCGGAACGTGGAGTTCTTTATTCAACTCCGGGCGGACTTATGAGAACCGCAGAACGCTTTGTTCCGAGCATTTCAGAAAAAACGCGCAAAATCGAAGGAAACCCAAAAGTTTTTCATTACCTTGCAAAATTTTCAGAAGCGAATAAAAACAAAAAGCCATGCTTTACTTTAATTGACTGTCTTAACTGCGAAAACGGATGCAACGAAGGTGCCGGAACCACAAACAAGGGAATGCACCTTGACGAGATGGAATCTTTTGTAGAAAACCGAATGCATGACCGCCGCTCATACTGGGAACAAAAAGGACACAGCAAAAAATCCGCTCTAAAAAAACTGAATAAGGCAATCGATGAGTTTTGGAAGCCCGGACTTTACGACAGAACCTATGTTGACAGAAGTGCATATTTCCACCAGAAAATCAAAGAGCCTTCGCAGGAAGAAATTCAGAAAATCTACAGAGATATGTACAAAAAAACAAAGTCGGACATTTTAAACTGTGGAGCCTGCGGATATGAAGACTGCGAGCAGATGGCAGTTGCAATTTACAACGGGCTGAACCGTCCAGAAAACTGCACTCATTACACAAACATTTTAAAGGACATAATGAACGAGCAGCATCAAGAAGAAGTAAAGCAGTCTGTGCGTAAAGTTGTTGAAACCGGATCTGAAAAACTTACAGAAAACGGACGCGATGTCCAAACATTGGCAACTGCCGCGCGGGACATGACAGAAAGCGTTTCAACTTCATCTTCTGCTGTTGAAGAAATGATTGCAAATATAAATTCTATAAATTCAATTCTTGAGCACAACGCTGAATCCGTAGGGCTTCTTGACGGAGCAACAAGAAAAGGAATGGCAGGAATTGAAAATGTCGCTGAGCTTGTTTCCAAGATTGAAGAAAACTCAAACGGACTTAGCGAAATGAGCAGCGTTATTCAGAAAATCGCAAGCCAGACAAACCTTCTTGCCATGAACGCCGCAATTGAAGCCGCTCACGCAGGAAATTCCGGACGCGGCTTTGCAGTTGTAGCCGATGAAATAAGAAAACTCGCTGAAAATTCAGGCTCGGAAGCACGCAAAATTTCTGATGTCCTAAAAAATGTAAAGCAACTAATCGATGCAACGTTCAAGGACACAGGGGACGTTCAAAAAGAATTTTCAGAAGTTGTGCAGCTTTCTGGAACTGTAGTTGAGCAGGAACAGACTGTACGCCGTGCAATTTCAGAACAGAACGAAGGCGGAAAACAGCTTTTGCAGGCGGTAGGTTCAATGCGCGAACTTACTCAAACAGTAAAAGAACGCACAGAAAAACTTCTTACCGACACAAACGCAATAAAAGAAAGCATTTTGGAGCTAGGAAAATAAAAATAGAGCAAGCAGATTACTGATTCTTCTTATTCCGCAATCTGCTGAAAAGAATAACTTCTGGGCGGTATTCAAAATGCATATTGTCCCAGATTACCCACTTTCCGCCCCACAAAAATCCGTTGTTTTCAAAAATCTCAATTACTTTTTGTGGTGGCATCCATCTTCTTTCAAGCGGAAGCCTCATCCAGTTGTCTCCGTCAATATCCCGTCTCCATGCCCAGTATACATTTTTCTGTTTCCAGCCTCTTGGAAGCAAGTCAAGCGCAACTCCAAGGCTATGAAATGAACGGTTGCCAGAATCGCTTATGTTCCGCCAAGAATAACTGTCCGCGCTTAAAAGTGTATCTAAAAAATTTTTCACTTCCGCATCAGACTTTGAACTTTCAAGAATTTCTTTTTCAACTTTTGCAAGCGGTTCCCTAAGACGTTCATGCGCATTTGACCTTTTTCCAAGAAACGGAATTTTTTTTATGTGCTGCTCAAGTGAAACTCTTGTCTTACAGTCATACACAAAGTCGTAAAAAAACGGAGGAGTTCCTTTGACGCTTGTTCTGTTTTCTGTAGAACTGAACTGCCGGATTTTTTCAATGTCCTCTTCTGTAAAATCCGCCGGGTCATGCAGAGCAAAATCATATTTATATAGAAAAGAATTGTACAGATTTTTATTTTCAATTTCGGATTCAGGCAAAAACATTCCGTCCGCCCAGAAAAATTCAGCAGTTCTGTCTTCAAGCGAAAGTAAAATTTTCCAGTCGCCTGCAAACGCATTGTACTCACTTTTAAACTGAATATCAGGATAAGCCTTTCTAAATAATGAAAGCAATTCAGGCTCTTCACCTTTTAAATTAAAAGCAGAAAATGAAAACCCAAAGCAAGAAAAAAACAAAAACGCAAATAAGAAAATACGGAGAAAACAGCTAGAAGAAAATTTCATTTTTTAAATATAGCATTGAAAATACCAGCAATGTCAACTAAAAAGTTTTGAAGTAATTTTTAATTCTTTTATCACATAATATGCATGATTCAATTCTACCACACGAACAAGTCAGCGCAGTTGCGTTCTCCTCCGGAAACATCGATTGCCTGCCCTGTGCAGAATTTATTTATCGCAGTCATAAAATAAATCCAGTCAGCGGCTTCTTCCGCAGTCGCCCAGCGTTTTAGCGGAGTTACGTCCAAGATTTTTTTCCAAAGCGATTTATTCTGAACAACAGGCTCATTAAGTTCCGTAAGAATTCCGCCAAAGCACAAGGCATTGCAAGTTGCCCGGTATTCATTTGCAAGCCGAATCGCGCAGTTTTTCATGTAGCCCACAACTCCAGCCTTTGACGCGGCATAAGAAGCAAACTCGTTCCCTGTAAGCGCTGAAACGGAAGCATTGAATAAAACAGATTTTATTTTTTTCTGAAACGCATATTTTTCTGTAACCGCTATTGTTCCAATAAGATTCACTTTTATATCATCAAGACTGAAATTGCTGGCAGTTTGAATTCCAGCATTGTTCACAAGAATTTCAACACCATTTATTTCAGGAAGAGAATTTTCTTTTGAAATGTCGCAAACAAAATGTTTATAGCATTCAGCATTCTTTACAGAAGAATCGCCGATTATTGAGTCAGGGCACACATCAAGTCCAATGACTTCATTTTTTTCAGCAAGAAACTTTAAGGCGCACGCTCTTCCGATTCCCCTGCTCGTTCCTGTGATTAAAACTTTCATTTTGCATTAGCCTTTTTGTATTCAATATATTCCTGCCCGACTCTTTCTTTTTCCCACTGGCGGACAACTTTATATCCCAAGCCGGAAAAAAACACTTCGCCCAAAAGTTCAAATCCAGCCCCAATCGCCGAGCACACAAAAACTTGAATCCAAGTCCAGCCAAAGAAAACTTTTGAAACAATTGTGGCAAAAATAAAATTGTCAACAAGCTGGGCTATTGCGGTTGAAATATAGGAGCGAGATGCAAATGAAAAAAATCCGTCTGACTTAAAAAGGCTTCCGATTGCGCAGTTAAGAAGAGCATTTACAACTGACGACGAAACAAACGCGACAGACGAGCCAAGCACAACATACCAAGAACCCGCAAAAGTCGCATTGAGCGCGTCATTAACAAGTGAATTCTCAGAAGCATAATATTCGCCCCACTTTCCCGGAGTCTTTGCAAGCAACGCAAATGAAACGCAAATAAAAAGATTCACAGCAAGAGCAACAAGGGAAATTTTTATTGATGCCTTTGCGCCCCATCTTTTGCAGATTACGTCCATGCACAAAAACATAATCCAGCTGAATGCAAATCCGCAGTCAAGCGCAGCATACTTAAAAGTTACAAGTTCTTTGTTCGCCATAAGATTTGCACAGACAACGGACAAAATAAAAATTGAAACTGTGAGTGAAGGAATGTTTCTTAAAAGAATTTTAAAGTCGTCAGCTTCACGGGAAACAAAAGAAAGGAAGTTTTTCATAAAATGTCAGCGGAAACAAAACCGCCAGCCTCCATAAGAATTTTAATTTATAAAGCGCAGGAGAGTTATGAGGAATCATAAACTGCGCAACACAAATGTAATATTTTTCTGTATAAAATGCAAGGAGTCATCCGTTGCAAGCAGGGCTTACGCGGAGTTTTATAAGGAGGAAAAATAAAGAGAAAAAGTTCCATGAAACAGAGCCGAGAACTGGAAACCGTAAAAATTGCTTGCAAACTTGGAACAACGTTAGACTATCTTGCGACAGAAGCTGTGTCTGAAGCCATGGATAACTATCGCGATAAATATTTCGAACTAAAAGAAAAAATAATAAGACACTGAAATTCAAGCTAACATATCATTCATTCAAAAACTGAGCATTTTTCCACTTTGATAAAAAGTATTTTTATGTTAAATTAAATCATAATATGAATAGTGACGTTGCAACATTACAAAGCATAGCAAAAACCTTGGAAGAAGAACCTTTGGCAAGTCAGCGTGTGCTTGCGGAAAATGCTGGTATGTCCATCGGGCTTATGAACGCTGTTCTGAAACGCTTTGTTGAGCGTGGATGGATTATGCTGACTAATGTAAATCTGCGGAAACTTTCTTATGCAGTTACTCCTGACGGAATTGCAGAACTTACATCCAGAAGCCAGAAATTTGCAAAGAGAACATTTGCGATTGCAAACACTTATAATGAAACATTCTGCCACCTTGTTTCAGAATCTAAAAAACAGGGCATAACAACGCTTGTTCTTTACGGCAAGAGTTATATCCGATTCCTGCTTATCTATGCCTGCCAGACCTTGAACGTAACATTTATTGAAAAAGAAGTTACTGAACCTGTTATGAAAAATGCCCTTTGCGTGGTAGGAGAATTAAATGAAGAATCAGAAATCACCCGCCTTGAAAATGAAGGCTGTGTGAATCTTTTGAACTTGATAGAGAAATACTGATTATAACTCTTCCAAAAGGCTTTTTCACCCTAAAAGAAATAAAAGAAGGCATGATTAAAATAGATTTAACAAAGCAGAAAACGGACTTCTTCAAACCAAATATAAAAGCATGAATTTCATTATCAAGACAAGAAGCGATGCTACAATAATATTTATTGACAGCATACCCCTGCGCATTCTTCACAAACTCATAGACGATTGTACGGCGCAAGCCTTCCTCAAACGAAACCGGAGCGCGGCAAAGCATATCTTTGTTTTTTTGACTTGTAGTTCAGAAATATATTGAAGCCAGAACTGTAAGAATATTTTTAAGCTGATACTGTTCAAGTTCTGCTGGAATTAAAATTTCCATTCCTGACTTTTTTATTCTGATATCGTTTACAGACGAAATTGCTGTTGTTTTGATTTCTACAAATTTTACTTCGTTTGTAGTCTTAATCTGATGATGCCATTCGTAAATCCATTTTGACAATGTCTTTACATTCAGACCGTTTTCTTCTGCAAACTGTGCGTGTGTTTTTCCGGATTTCTCAAATTGTTCTAAAAGTCTTTCTTTTTCCGGTTTGGTCAGTATTGCCTTCATTTTTCCACCTCGGAAACTAGTGTAATCTGATTAGGCTCATTTGTTTACGAGGCTAGAATTGACGGATACGGCAGATTCGTCGCAGTAGTTGAAAGGTGCTGTTTTCCGGCTTTAATATACTCTACCAAAAGAAGTATAATAATTATTCTTCTATCAACCTCTCAATAAACTTTAAAAAGTTATCTCTATTGCTTATAAATTTACTTGGTATAAATGTTTTTGATTTTTCTATAACCTCATTCAATTTTTCAAAATCATAAAGAGGAAGAATATAATTTTTTTGTTCAAAACACTTTATAATTTGCAACTGATGGTCATTCACATGTTCGCCAAATTGTGCAAGTCTTGGAACTGCTATTACTTTCTTTTCAAAATTCAAAGCTGTAACAATACTGCCAACACCACCATGAGTTATTATTATATCTGCTTTTTGCATATAATCAGAAAACGTTTCCTGTGAGATTAAATCAAACAATTGCATTTTCTTTGATTTATATTTTGTGCTACCTGCTTGCACAATTACTTCATCTTTTATATTTCCTTTTTCTATTTCTTTTTCAAGTGCTTCAAGTAATCTTGTAAATGGTTTGTCCTGTGTTCCTAAAGTTACAAAAATCAAAATATCCAACCTCCATATTCTGCATTCGGATAAAATTGCTTCATATTTTCCCATTGAATTATAAAATGGTCGGCAATCTTATAAACCATCGAACCTGCTTTTGTAGGTTTCTCAAGAGCAGCAAAAGTTTCTATAAAAATTACTCTTTTATGAAACTTATGTGCTATAAAACACATCGGCACAGTATTATGAGCCCCAGTTGTTACAACACAATCTGGTTTTATTTTTATAAATGCAAAAAAAGAAATTACTGTATTTAAAAGAAGAATAAATGGATATTTTAATTTATTAATCATTCCTGTATATGTACCAGGTATCATAAAAAATACTTTCTTTTTACCATACTTTTCTTTTAGCGAAAGATTATTCTTTTGTTTTTCTGTTATAAAATAGGAATCATAATGCGGAAATAATGGTGCAAGTTGTAGAAGTTCGGTTAAATGTCCACCAGTACTGGAAATAAAAATTACTTTTTTCATCAGGCAACCTCCTTTAACAAAGAGTTTACCTGTGATTTTACTATACTAATGCCCCCCCCATTTTCTTTGAACCAATCAGGCTTATGTTTTATGTATTTGTAAAATTTAAAACTATAAAATATTCTTTTTATTCGTGCGACACTGATTTCTTGCAATAATCTGTAAATTGACTCAAAACCAATTTTACTAACCCATGCAGGAGCTCTCTTAATTTTCCCAGAAACGAATTCAAAAGTTCCTCCGGAACCAATAACATATTTTACACCAATTTTATTAAGCTCATTTAATTGCTCTTCAATAAACCATTCTTGTTTAGGTGCTCCAAATCCTACAAAAATAATATCAGGTGTAAAATTTTTGATTCTTTCCATACAGTTATTGATGAAGTTTTCAGAAAATGGATATTTCTCGTATGGTGGTGAATATCCTTCTATTTCAATTCCATATTTTTCTTTTACAACTCTAACTGCCATCTGCTCGCAGTCTTCATATCCACCAAGGAAAAACATCTTAAATGAATTATCTTTTGCATACTGACAAAAATCATATACAATTTCGCTACCTGGAAGTTTTTCAGCATCCTTAAATTCTGAGTAACGTTTCTTAGCTTCTTTCAGCGGTATTTCGCCATCAAAAGTAGAATAATGAGAATTGATGTAATCCATGTATCTTTTGTCAGTATTTGCCAATACTATAAATTGAGCATTTACGGTAGCAATGCATTTTGTTTCATTGTCAGAACGCTTAAACAGTTCATCTTTATTCAATATATTGAACTCAATATTACAAAATTTCATAAAATCTCCAATTCTTATATAATTTTATTAACAACATCCAAAATGCTTTCGCCATCACTAACCAAGAAACTTTCCTTACAACCCGCATTCTTCCCAGCTTCAATATCTCTTTCTCCATCACCAATCATATAAGACTGGCTGATGTCGATATTGAAGTCTCGTGCAGCCATCTGGAAAAGACCTGCTTTTGGCTTACGGCAGTCGCAGTCACATTTGTACTCTGGACGCTCTCCGAGGAACCCCTTATCCGTGTGATGAGGACAGAAATAAAGCCCATCAATAAATGCGCCATCTTTTCCAAGTTCTGTTTCCATTTTTGCGTGGATTTCTGCAAGCTCTTCAAAAGTGCAGTCACCACGTGCAATAACAGGCTGGTTTGTAACGACAATTGCCAAGTATCCAGATTTATTGATTTTTTTAATTGCCTCTGCGACACCCGGAATAAGAACAAACTGTTCAGGCTTTGTTATGAATCCATTTGCTTTATTTATTGTTCCATCACGGTCAAGAAAGATAGCCTTTTGCTTTTGGCTAAGGTTTCTTGTATGAACTTTTCCAGATTTTATGTCAGCTTCCGTTTCGTAATAGCGGTCTGGAGTTCCCATATCCTTGATATATTCAGGAGTTTCGTAGGCAAAAATCTTTCCGGTCATAATGCCAGGTTTAAGAACGTCGCGGTCAAGGTCGATTTTATCAGGAGTTTCCGGATGGCGTGGTACAAAAGTTTTTAGAGTTTCTCGTAGTAGTTCCGGAGACAGAATCTGCAAGCCTGCATTTACAAGATTCTTATAGTAAGTTCTCTCATCTTCCTTTGACATCCACTTTGTAACGCGATGTGTGCTTACAGGAAGTCCACCAACTGTTTCAGGAGGAAGAACTTCTGTTACTAAAAGTGATGAGTCATAAGGATGGCCGTTAGGATGAGCCATAAGACTTGCCCAGGCTTTATGTTCTTTATGAAAAGCAATAAAGCGGTTGAAGTCGATATCAAAAATTACGTCACCGCACAAAAGAAGAAAGTCATCATCAATGACAGTTTTTGTCTGAACATCAGCACAGGCACGGCCGTCCAGCATTTTGAAAAGCGCACCGGCAGTTCCAAGCGGATGGTCTTCTGTAAAATAACTGATATTTACCCCAAACTTTGAACCGTCGCCAAAATATTCTTTAATTACACGCCCAAGATGACCGACTCCGATTGTAATGTCGGTAAGACCACAGGCTTTGAGGTTTTCAATCTGATACTGCAGGATTGGTTTTCCGCAGATTTCAATCATAGGCTTTGGAACATCGGCACGAACCGACTGAATGCGAGTTCCCATGCCGCCTGCCATAATAATAACTTTCATCGTTAAGACTCCGCTAAATTATTCAGCCCAAAAGGCTTCTTCTATTTCAAGGCAGAGAGCGTGGTAAACAGGAAGGTGAAGTTCCTGAATCATAAAGGTTTCATTCTGAGGAACGATGATACAGATATCAGCAAGTTCTTTAAGTTTTCCGCCGTTCTTTCCTGTAAGAGCTATTGTCTTAAGTCCTTTTGCCTTTGCAACAACTGTCGGATAAACGATATCCTTTGAGTTACCTGAAGTAGAAATCCCGAGGAAAACATCGCCTTTTACGCCATAGCCGTTTACCTGCTGGGCAAACATAACGTTTCCGTCAACGTCGTTAAGGCTAGCTGTCATAAGGGCTGTATTGTTTGTAAGAGCGATTGCAGGAAGAGAGCCCTGAAGTTTATCAGAAAGATAAGCACCAGTGTCTGCATCAATTGTTTTAATCTGATTGATAAAGACTGCTGAAGGAGTACGCTTTTTGCAGAAGGATTTCAAAAGCTCTCCTGTAATGTGGTCGCTATCTGCACATGAACCTCCGTTACCCGCAATTAAAAGCTTTCCTCCATTTTTAAAAGATTCAATCATTGCCTTTGCAGCATCTTCAATATCTTTTTTACATACGCTAAGACTTGGATAGCGTTCAATCAACTGGTCTATGTATTTCATATTATCCTCACGGTATTTAGCCTTCTCTTGGGCAAAGTATTATTTTATTTTGTGTACTCTTCAGGTCCGTAGTAAATGATTTTTGTTCCTTCATTTTCAAACTTGAATGGAACATACATCTGATTCTTAAGAGCCTTCTTAACAGCTTCCTGTTTTTCTTTTGGAACGTAAAAGAGAAGGAATCCGCCTCCACCGGCACCAAGTAATTTTCCTCCAAGGGCGCCTGCCTTAATAGCCTTGTCATATTGCTCGTCGATAGAACCTGTAGAAATACCTAAAGAAATACCTCTCTTAAGCTTCCATGTATAATCAAGAAGCTTTCCGAACTCGTCCAAAGATGTATTTTTATCTGTAAGAATTTTTTCAGCGTCGTCTACCAGATGGTACATTTCAATAAGTTGCCGAGTCTTATCTTTCATGGATTTTTCAGTGCCTTTCTGAATATCAGAAGAAAATCGGCTGAAACCTGTAAAGAAGAGCATAAGGTGGTCGTTGAGCTCCTTTTTGCGCTCTGGTGAAATAACTACAGGATTTACGCTGTAGCCGTCGCGTGAAAAGTTAATTCTATTGAAGCCTCCGAAAGAAGCTGCAATCTGGTCTTGGATTCCGCCTGCTTCCTTGCAAAGTTCGCGCTCCAAATAAATCGCGTCATCGGCAAGCTTTCGCTTATCAGCATACTTTCCTTTAAGGGCGTAGAATGCACTGAGCATTCCGACTGCAAAGGAAGAAGAAGTTCCCAATCCTGAACGCGCTGGAAGATCAGCTTCATAAGTCATTCGAATATCATGCATATCAAGCCATTCCATTGCATTGCGGATTGCAGGGTGCATGATTTGGGAATTTTCATTTACCTTTTCTTCTTTTGAATAAGTAAGGTGTGTTTTATAATCGAAAAAAGGCGGCAGGTGGCGTACTGTTACGTAAGCATATTTGTCAAATGTTGTACTCAAAACAGCCCCACCATGTTCATTAAAAAATCCATTAAAATCTGTTCCACCTCCGAAAAAGCTCATGCGGAAAGGTGTTTGGGTGATAATCATTTACTATGCTCCTTTCCTATAATTTCTATCATATTCATTACCTTTTTATTCTCTTCATCCCATGTATATTTTTGTTTAGCAAGTTCCCTACTATTATTTGCAAACAGCATTGCCAAACCTTTATTCTTATATAGCTCTAAAATCTTTTCTGCCATTTTTTTTGGATCATCTTCTATAAAGCAGTGCTCACCATTAATCAAACTTAGATTTTCTGCACCTACAGTTGTAGTAACAAGTGGTAAGCCCCTGTACATTGCATCAAGCACTTTGATTTTGATTCCAGACCCGAACAATAAGGGACATACAAAAATATTAGAACTTTTGTAATATGGCTCTATATCATCAACAAAACCATGTAAAATAACATTTTGATTATCTAATTTTGGTAATTCGCCTTTAAATTTCCCAATTACATGAAAAATAGCATTTGGTACTTTTTCAACAATGTGTGGTAGAACTTTTTCTATAAACCAGAATACACCTTGATAATTTGCAACCCACGACATAGTACCAATAAACAAAAGACTTAAATCATCATTGTTAATCTTAGGTAATGGCAATTGAAGCATGAAATCATTTGCTGGGTGATAAGTATCAATAAATTTATCTTCATTTTTTTTCGAAACATATTTTTTATCAGATGGTGCAATAATAACAAAGCGTACTTTTTTACAAGCTTTTAGCTCATATTTTTTCATTCTACAAGATTCCAAAAAGATTCCAATCTTCAAAATAGGATTTTTTACTTGATTAGCATATCTGCGCCAAATCATATATTCAGCATTGTGCTCAAGCATAATAGTTTTTGAATATACATTAGAAGGTACATATTGAAACATTTCCAAATGATCACAGAAAATTATATCAAAGTTATTTTCATCTATAAGATTATTAACAGTTGCTGTTAAAGATGCACATCTATTTCTATATATGTTTAATGGTATTCCCTCTAAAAAACTTTTTGCAAAGCTAGCAACTGAGCGTACATTGTTATCATTAATTTCATAAAAAATATGGCACGTGTCCGAATAAAGTGAAATAAATTCAGAAAACAATTCTTCCGAAGTGTCTTTTGTTTTCATAAAGACAAAAGACACTTCAAATCCTTCTTTTATAAAATTATCCAATTTTTTTAAGGTAGTTTGAGTTCCACCTGATTTTCCAGGGTAAGGTAATAAATTTGTTAAAAATAAAATCGATTTCATATTTCCCTCTTTATGCCTTTATATATATTCCAAAATATTTTTTTGTTTTTGAAAAATAATACGGATTAAGCCAAGTTAAAATAACAAAAACTTTTACAAACGGTATACATAACTTTGCAAGAAAATTTCCGTTTTTTCTATAATATTTAATACGAGAAATTTCATTAAATATGCTAGAAAACGAATATTGAATTTTACCTTTATCAGATCCCTTTTCAAGATGGAAAATCTCTGGTTCCTCAATAATTCTCATTTCAAGTCCTTGCTTATGAATGTTTAATTCTAAATCACTTTCTTCATAATACATAAAATAACGTTCATCAAAATATGCATTTTTATCATTTTTTAAAAATAAATCAGCTCCCGTAATATAGCCTACTTTTCCCACATACTTTATATAATTTGGTTTCGTAATAAATAGAGATGGGATTTTATGTAAAGTCATCATAAAAAAACTCTTTACAAGTGAAGTTATAAAAAACCTAATTGGTTCAAAAACAAATTTCTTAGTGTTTGGTAAATCACCAAAAGAATGTGCATAAGTACCATTTTCATCTAATAAATTACAACCTAATGCTCCAATTTTTTCTTCTGAATGTGCTTCCCAATAATCATAAAAACATTTTACTGCGTTATTTTTTAGCACAGTATCGCTATTTAAATACAAAATATATTTACCCTGTGCAATTTTAAGACCTCTATTATTTGCAGTACCAAAACCTAAATTTGTATTATTTTCAATTAAAATTACATTTGGAAAATTCACTTTCACCATTTCAATAGAACCATCTGTTGAACCATTATCGCTAACTATAACCTCAAAAAATATATCCCCTGTTTGTGAATAAACAGAATCCAAACAATTTTGCAAGAGAAGTTTTGTATTATAATTAACAATTATCACCGAAACATCTATTTTTGACATATATATCTTCTTTTTGAAAAGTATAATGCTAACTCAAGCCACATAAAGTTAGAAAGAATTCTAATACAGTAATAAGATAAAACTATGCATCCTATATTTATACAAACAACGACAAATGCACAGAATTTGCTGCTGGGGTTATTATCTTTTTTCAACGTGCGCAGAAACCTTAAAATTATAAAAGTATATAATGCAGTTCCCAATATTCCAATCTGCATTAGCGCTATATACAAATCAGATTCTACATGAATAAAACTTGCTTTAGAAGCAAATGGAGACATTGTGCCATGTCCATGACCTATAAGATTTACATTTTTAAGTAATAATTTTGGTCCATTAAGAAATAAATCTTCAAAATGTACTAACAAAGATGAGTCCAAGACAGTTTTTGTTAAAATCATTATTACTATTGCAATAAAAATAGGGACTAAAAAAGTTATCCAAATTTTTCTCTTAGGTGGTAGAAACATATACCAGCAAACAGGTGTTCCCATAATAATAGAACGCGTATTTGATAAATAATATGGGATTGCCGTAATTACAGATTTTTTTCGATTAAACATTAAATATTCATATAGAAATACAAATAAACAAATGCTACCCATTGTTGTAGGATGCACACATAAACCGGACAATCTCATTTTCATCTCTCCTGTCGAAGAAATTCTATACAAATTAATAAAATTCCCAAGTTTTGAATCAATACCAAACATAGCATAAAATTGCTGTTGAACTGGGTAAATGATTATCCCAACTAGAATAAAAATAATAAAAATCTTAATTATAGAATGTTCTAAGCTAAATAAAAATTTTTTTTTCAATGGCAGACATGTTATAAAACAAAATAACAAAGGTCCTGATATATATAAAATAAAAGAACTCAAAGCATCAGCTTTATTTGGAGAAATACAAAATGAGATAAAATTGACAAATATATAAATTAAAATCAGTGGTAAGTTTCTATTAAATCTTAATTTGTCAAAAAATATAAACAATAAAAGAAATAAAAACAATATATATCCTTCACGAAATACAGCAATACCAGGAATGCTCTGTAATAAAGACGAGCAAAATATCAAAAAAATATAAAATAATGTATATATGTGGATTATTTTTTGCATAAAAGTTTAACCTCTTTTTTCAAAAAATTCACTAGTAAACTTAAAACTAAAGGCACAAATACCCCCCCCATACAATATATAAACCAATAAGGAGGATATTCCATTTCCCACCCTAAATCAAAATCTTTAAATCCAGACAAAATTACATTTATAAATGCAAAGGTTACAAAATGAAAACACATAATATAAAAAGAATGTTTTCCTATCAGGCTGAATAAATTAAGCTTTTGAATTAAAGAAGATACCCCAAAAACAAAGCATAGCCCTATAAAAACAAACACAACCCATAAAAAACTGTTCATAAATTGATTTTGTACAATATCGATTCTAAGTTTGGTAAACAAAGTCGCTAAAATAAGTAACATAAAACTAGAAATCCCAATTATTATTGAAACTTTTTTATTTTCTAAGATATTCTGGAGATGAAAATATTTAAATAAAAAGGCAAGAATATAAATAATTTGCAACCATGGAATAAGATGCAGATTATAATATAAATAAACATCTAGTTTGTAAAAAAGAAAAGTCATCAAAACATAAAAACAAAATAATCCAAAATAAATTCCTTGCCGTACTTTCCTGTCAAATTTTACGGTCAGTTTTTCTGTTATAAAAGCAATGGTACTGTTTATAAGCAGACAAGGAATAAACCAAAAAGTACCGGTAAACGGAGCCTTACTATCAAACAGAAATATCCGTAAAACATACTTTATGTTTTTCATATTTTGAAAATCAAATATAATTGCAAATAACAAACTTATGATTACATAGGGAACATAAAGCGATTTTATTTTTTTCAGCAGGAAATCCTTAAAAGAATATTTTTCGGCATTAAGGAAAAGTCCGCTTATAAAAAAGAAAACTGGTAGATGATAAAAATACACGAACCGCGTAGCAATTCCCAAATGCCCAAGCACTACGGAAATAATACAAATTCCTTTTGCTACATCGTAAAGAGGAGTCCTTTCTTTATTTTTTACAACTATAACTTCATTCATAATTATAAAAAATCACAATATGCTAATAATTTCATTAGCACGCTCAGCCCAAGTGTTACCATAAACAAATTTCTGAGCATTAGCTAAAGACTGTTTTCCAGCATAATTATTTGCTTTTATTTCATTTAAACAATTAATAAAACTATCTGTATCACTTGGCTTGTACAAGTATATATAATCGCTAAATTTTATAGTTTCTCCATATTCAAGGCTTATTATCGGTTTTCCCGAATAAATATACTCGTATAGCTTTACAGGATTTACTGATTTTATTAAATCATTCAAAACAAATGGCATAATCAATATGTCTGATTCAAGCATAGCATCAAATATTCTTTCATGCGGCACAGGTCCTTTTAAATTAAATCCTGTAAAATCAGCATTATAATCAACCGGACCATATAAATTGTATATTATGTTTTTATCAGAATATTTTTTCTGAACATTCCGTAACAATTCCAAATCAAACCAATTTGAAACCGTTCCTATATATGTAATAATAATATTGTCATCATTACGTTTTTTTTCAATTATCTGTTTTTCAGAAATAGTCACAGCTGGAAGTTTTATTGCATTGTTTATAATTTTATAAGTCTTAGGAACAAAACCTATTCTATCTATAACAATTTTAGAAAGATATTCTGCACTAAAGAGTACAATATATGCATTTTGTATAATCTTTTTTTCAGTTTCCAAAATTCTTCTTCTTTTTTTATCTGACATAGAAAAAGCCGCATTATCATCCATGCAATCATAAATAATTTTTTTATTAAGATGACTAATATACATAGAAGGATGTGTTATATAGACATAATCATAATCCTTTGTCTTTAATGTATGTTTTACTATAATTTTATATAAAAGAGAATTCATTTTTCTGATAATTGAAAAACGGCGGCCTCTTAATTGTTTTATAGGTTTTAATGAAACATTTTCTGCCACGTTATCAACAAGAAATTTCTTTTGATATGGTATAAACAAAACATCCACATCAAATCCATTTTTCCCCAATTCTTCCGCAATAAAATGAGGTCTCTGCTTTATCCAATTCCAATCAACGTGCATTAAATATAATATTTTCATTCTTAATTCCTCAGAATCTCAACAATCTGCTTGCTAGTTGTACCATCGCCATAAGGATTAACAGCATTAGCCATCTTTGCATATTCATCAGCGTTACCAAGCAAAAGCTCCACGTTGCTTACAATCGCATCATAATTTGTACCAACCAGTTTTGCAGTTCCGGCTTCCACACCCTCCTGTCGTTCTGTAACATCACGCATAACCAGGACAGGCTTTCCAAGAGCAGGTGCTTCCTCCTGTATTCCTCCCGAATCAGTAAGCACAAAGAAACATTTTTCCATAAGCCATATAAGATATGGGTAATCAAGCGGTTCAATCAGATGAACGTTAGGCTTACCCGAAAGATATTTCATTACAGGCTCTCTTACATGCGGATTAAAGTGCATAGGATAAACAAGCTGAACATCACTGTGATTATCAGCAATGTGTGCAATTGCTTTACAGATATGCTCAAAACCATCTCCAAAACTTTCACGTCTATGACCTGTAACCAAAATTATTTTCTTGGAAAAATCAAGGAAATTAAAGAAATCCTTATAAATTTGTTCATCCGATTTTTTTATCAAATCTAGTCCAAGATGCAGAGCATCAATGACCGTGTTACCCACCTTGCAAACATTCTTAGTAACCCCTTCAGATTTCAGGTTTTCCACAGCCCTGTCTGTAGGTGCAAAGTGCCAGTCCGCAATATGACCTGTAAGGATTCTGTTTCCTTCTTCCGGAAATGGAGAATATTTATCTCCGCTTCGCAAACCGGCTTCCAAGTGTGCCACAGGAACTTTGCAGAAATATGAAGCCAAAGCCCCAGCTAATACAGTAGATGTATCTCCTTGAACAAAAACCAAATCCGGTTTTTCGTTTACAAGAATATCTTTTAAGCCAAGCAAACACCCCGAAACAATATCAAACAATGTCTGATTCGGCTTCATCAGGTTCAAATCATAGTCGCCTTTAATTCCAAAGAAAGCATTTATCTGATCAAGCATCTGGCGGTGCTGCCCTGTTAGACATACAACTACTTTAAAATCCTCTGGATATTTTTGAAATTCTTTTACGAGCGGTGCCATTTTAATAGCTTCAGGACGTGTTCCGTAAATAAACATCACCTTTTTCATAAATAAATACCTCTATAAAAATTAAGTATAATATCTTTCTACGCTGCTTGATATATTACATACTATCCTATATCCAATATTATCAATTGTATTTATTATATCATCAGCTTTGAAAGTATCATTATTTCCTAATGAACTTTTGTTTTACAAATCTAATCAAAACTCGTCGCATATCTTTATCAATTCCAATAAAGAATACAACCAATCCTATAGAAATAAAACTTGAAAATAAAACAATGAAAAAACCTAAAACCATGTTTACATTTAAAATTTTTGCAAGAAATATTGGAAATACCCCAGATAAAACAGCAACCATAAGACACCAAAAAATAATATGGTAAATTTCTCTTAATGAATATTTTACTACAAAGTGAACGATTAGCGGTTTTACTACAATACCTAATATTCCATAACAAATAACAGCAACCCACCCCAATGCAATAGGAGAAAAACCGAATTTAAATAATACATAAATTATAGGCAATTGAATAAATCCAAAAATAGGACTTATTAATGCATTTTCTTTAATTTGTCCTTTCGCATAAATTGCTGAATATAAAGATGTATCAAATACTTGACAGAGAGATTGTACTAATGCCAATTTTACAAAAGGTATTGTACCATTAGGAATCTGACCTAACCAAATCGTTAGAGCAGGCTCAACAAGTAAATATAATGGCAGAACTACTAGATAGCTTAAATAAAAAGTATATTTGGTAAAATTTAATGTTAGTTTTTTAGATGCATTATAATCCCCCGCTGCATAATTTTTTACGATTTGTGGATTAACAGCAGTTCTAAAATTCCCAATAAATTGATTTACAATATTATTAATCTGTAAACCTAAAGAACGAACTGTAACAACAGAAGGTGCAAAAAACATATTCGTTACAATTGTTACCCCTTGATTAGCAAATGAAATTGCAGAATTACTTAGCAAACTCCAACTAGAAAAATTTGCAACAGATTTAAACATTTCCTTATCAAATACAAGCTTACTTCGTACTTCCTGAAAGTTTATTCTACAGTAAACTTTGTATATTACTATTACTATAATTGTAACAGAACATATTAAAACGGCATAAACTTGTAGTTTGTCAAAAGCTAACATATTTAACAAAAATACAATAGATAGTTTCAAGATAGCCTCAGCAATACTTACATAAGCATAAACATTCATTCTTTCGTATGCAATGATTATTGCGTTATATGGAACTTGAGTAATTTGAAAGAAAGTCGTTATCATCGAAAAATGAAAGGCAAATTGAGCAGCTGATATTCGTTCCTGAGGAATAATTAATTTATACTTAATAAACCATTGGCCTACTACTTCCCCAACAATTACAATTAATATTCCTAAAACTATATGAGCAAGCCTTACGGTTGAGAACAACGTGCGAAGTTTTGGATTCTCTTTTCCCATTTCAAAAGTAATAAAACGAGATGTTCCACCCCCTAATGCATTACTGATAAAAGCAAGAAATGTAACTACTCCACATACAGATTGATATATTCCATAATCTTCTACACCAAGAATTTTCAATGTAATTCTTGATGTGTAAAATGCCACAAACATTATCAATAACATACGAAAATATAAAAATATTGTATTCTTAACTATACGTTTACTATTTGATTGTTCCATATCACATAGTCATCCTATACTTTCAATACAAAAAGACTTCTTTTTTCCCTTTCCCTTTAAATCAAGTTACCAAGTTTACTCTATCTAAAAGACCAATTGTCCATATTTTCTATATCTCATACATATTTCTAATTTTTTTATATCAAGTCTTTTATTATTTAATAAATATTTTTATTTTTTTTAAGAATATTTTTCATCTTATTTACGCATCGCCGAACAAACAAGAAAAAGATTACAAAATAATTATCTTTATATCTCTCAAGTAAATAATCAATTTTATCTTTTCGGCTAGCATTTCCATGATAGTCTACAAATTTTAATGACATTCCTTTTATACTAATACCATTTTTTTTGCACCATTTACTAATTATTCGGTCGCATTCCCCATCAAAAGCAAAACTAATTCCTTTCTGATAGTTATTGTTCTTATACGCGTCTAAAGTTTTAAATACTCCATCTTTTAATGAAATATTTGGCGCAATATTTGAAACCGTTGCTTTTATTTTTTCATTGCTATTAATAGCATCAATAGACCTACCCCCTAAAATTTCTCCAGCACGTGAAGGAAGGTTTTTTGCATAAAACTCACTAGTAATATCAACTGTATGAACAGATTTTTTTAAATATTCACTAACACAATCCAAGACTTCGTTAAATGAAGGTATTTCATCCCCACAGATATTAAATGCTTCTCCATATGCTTTAGGATTCCCAAGCAGGCCAACAAAAGCAATCGCAAAATCCTCAACCCTCATCATATTGCATTTATTCTCGCCTTTGTTCCATCTGATAATTGGCTTTCCAGATATAATTCGTTCACACATAGTCCAATGATAACCATATGGTGGTGTAATACCATATGGAATTCTAGAGTTCCCATAAGTCACACAAGGTCTTACTATTGTAACGGGTACATTAGAATCCTTACTTATTTTATCCAATAATTGTTCGGAAGCCCATTTATCTACACTGTATTCCCACATATCAAGAACCTTGGGAGAGTCTTCGTAACAAATATTTACCTTACGCGTATCGTAAACTGCACAAGATGAAATAAATATATATTGATTACAATATGATTTATAAAAATTAAAACTTGTATTTATTTCTTCTGGGGTGAAACATAAAAAATCACATACTGCATCAAATTTTTTATTAGCTAAAGCCTGTGCAATCGTATCATAATCATTTTTGTCTGCTTTAACCAATAAAACGCCATTTGGAATTTCTCTTTGCCCTCGATTCACCATTGTTACTTCAATGTTATTCTTAAGAGCTTCGGCTGTTACTGCCGAACTAATAACCCCCGTTCCACCGATAAGTAATAAATTCATTAATCCACCTTCTCAATTGCAGTACCAGCCCACGAAAGCCCAACTCCAAATCCACAAAGTAAAATTTTTCCGTTTGCCTTTCCTTCTCTATCAGCTTCATAAAGTGCGATTGGAATTGAGTTAGAAACTGTATTACCTGTTTTTTCAAGGAAATAATAAAATTTATCTTCTGGTATTCTTATTTTCTTTCTTAAAAATTCTAGCATATAAGAATTTGCCTGATGAAAAATAAAAAAATTAATTTCATCTTGAATAATTTTATTTTTAGAAAGCGTATCCTCAACAAGTTGTGGAACAACCTGTAATGTAAAATTAAATATTTCAGAACCATTCATATAAAGATAATCACCTGATATAGGATTACCGCTTTCATTTATGCTAATATCATTGTAAGGGACTTTATGTCGTGCAGCACCAGATTTTACTATCAACTTCTCTGCACCACTTCCATCTGTACCATACGAAAAACTTCCAATTTTCCATTTTCCTGATTCAGATATAATTGTCGCTGTTGATGCATCCCCAAATACTGAACGATTTCCTTTATCCTTTTCATGAATATATTTATTATAAGTCTCAGCCGTAAGAAAAAGAACATTCTTTGCTATTCCTGATACAACCAAAGATTTTGCAATAGATAATCCATAAATATATCCAGAACAACCCAAATTTATATCGAAAGCTCCACAAGTGGTTGGAAGACCGATTTTATTCTGAATAATACATGCTGTTGTGGGTAAAAAGTAATCAGGACTTTGTGTACAAAGAATTACAAAATCAATATCAGCTTTATTTAATTCCAAATGATTACTAAAAAGCTTTTCAGCTACTTTTACTGCCATATCACCTGCAGTTTCATCAGAATTCGCTATATGGCGTTCATTTACTCCAATTTTTTTATTAACCTTTTCTGCAGGCCACTCAGGAAAATCCTTAGCTAAATCAACGTTTGTATAAACCTTTTCTGGTAAGTAATATTCTATACACTTTATATAAGCTTCTTTCATAATAACTCCATAGTACTTTTATTTTGTTAAAGTACCCTCGCCCCCCCCCGTTATATCTATAACAGAACCTGTCATCCAAGAACTCTCATCAGATAAAAGATAAATAACTAACGGTGCAATATCTTCAGTCTTTCCATATCTTCCCAATGGATATTTTTTTTCAGCTTCCTCGTGATAAACTTTATCCATTCCTACCGTTATAATTAAATCTGTCCAAACCATAGCTGGAGCCACACAATTAACACGTATTTTCCTTGGAGCAAGTTCTAATCCTAAACATTTGGAATATGAAATAATAGCACCCTTCGAGGCCGAATACAAAGCATTACCAATAGCTGGAGATTCAGCCGCTCTAGAAGCCATAAATACTATAGAAGAACCTTTTGCAAGTTTCTTGTTTCTTAATAAAGAAGCTTGCAAAATAACAGGTCCGATAAAATTTATATTAAACATAGTCTCTACATCACTTTGCTTTATCTGCTTGCAAAGAGTAGTATTACAAACACCAGCACAATGAACTACGCCATCTAAAACTGGTAATTTAGCAACTAATTCCTCAATAGATTGTTCAGAAACAAGATCTGCAGAAATAATTGTTACTTTATTTGAACTACACTCTTTTTTTGTTTCTTCTAGTCTGCCCGCATTTCTTCCAGTGATAATTAAAGATGCCCCCATTTTAGAACACAGAATCGCAATTTCTTTTCCAATCCCACTAGAGGCTCCAGTCACAAGAATAATTTTTTCATCTAGACCAAAAAGAGATTTTTCACTCATAATATCATAAAACTCCCGTTTTATTTTTTACCTTTCACTATATTGAATAAATCTTCAATTGTTTCTGCTTTACGTATATCATCACCAGTAATAACAACTCCATATTCTGCATCAATCATTCCTATTATTCCTAAAGCAGTCATAGAAGACCATTCTTCAATTTCATGAAACATAGTACCTACTGCAAATTCTTCAACTGGTGTATCGTCAAATTGTTCTGCAAAATTTTTTACAAATTCATTTAAATCCATAATTTTCTCCAAATTAAATTTTTAATATAATATATTAAAATGTTTCTATGAAAAATTAATATTTCCAAAGAACATTTTTTTCCACCACTTTCGCTGGGTTTCCTGAAACCATAGTATTAGCAGGAACACTACTATACACTATAGCACCTGCTCCTATAACAGCACCATCACCTATTTTTACACCAGGCATAATGGTACAACCTTCACAAAGCCAAACTTTATCCCCAATAATTACAGGTCGCGATTCTTTATACCCAGGTAAATTCATATAATGCCCCCCATTATTATCACGAATTGTAACATTCCGACCAATCATAACATCATTTCCAATTTGTATATTTTTAGCACAAATAATTGTAGTATTACAATTCGAACCTGGTATTGCATCTATTCCATCTCCACGACCTTTGATATGGAGTTCTGCCCCCTTAAAAACTTCAATATCAGAACCGTATCCAAAGAAACAATCATTATCAACTATAAATTTTGAATTATCTTCTATTAACAATCGTGTCTCCAAGTTTGATTGCTTCATTTTTTTATTTCCTAATCTAATTAATCCATTAATTTTTACTGTTGCTGTTTTTGAAATTTTTACTACAGTACTTGGGGTTATAATGATTCCTTTCCCATTTAATATATTTATTAAGCTTATATTAATCTTATGATTTGCCAAAATAGTCTTTGCAAAATTCGCATTAAAACAACGTTTAAAAAATACAAAGTGATAAACATCTTTTATTAATTTTCTAATTTTTTGATTATAAGTTATTTTATTTTTTTCAATATATTTGTTTGCAATTTCCGTGAAAGTATGTCCATCTGCATATTCAAAAAATTCATCACGATCAACCTTAGGTGATTCTATTGAATGTACAAGAGCAGGATTTTTTGCAAATATATTCTTAAAATCCATTGGAATATAATTTATCCGTGGTTTCACCTCTTCAAAAAATTTTTTCCCCTTTTCAGAATTAACCATTACAAGTGAAGTCCCAAGATTTTTTTCAAGTACTCTACTATACTTTTCAATTCCCCAAAAATCTGCCAAGGTAATGTCAGATATTCTTGGGAAACCTTTAAACTTACAATCATAACAAGAAGGTCTACAATAAACATTTGTAGTCAGATAACCTTGTGTCCATAAACTTTTTGAAAAAGTTTCATAGTATGATTTTCCATTCTCAAGAGTTACTTTTTGCGTAAGATTTCGCCAACCATATTCTTTAGATTTTGCCTTCACATAAACCACAGGAGAGCCATATCGTTCTTCGAATGAATCAAGATACTTTCTCCAAATCTTTGGAGAATTTACTCCAAGACAAACAAAATCTGCTATGAGAAGATTTTCATAATCTCTTCCTAGATAAGCCCTAAGAGCTGCCATTTGGCAAGGAGTTCCACAAACAAGAATAAGTTCTCCAGCAATACAAAGTTTTTTTACCTCTTTATAAAATCCTTCTGAATCACTCTGTAAATATTTTGATGAACGCAGTTTTGGAAGGTCTTCTTTATTATTAGAAACATATTGGTGAATTGTAAAATTCTCATCATATATAGCTCCGCCTACATAACCATCTCTTCGGTACATGATATCAGCTAATGCAGAAAACAATCCTCCTGAAGTACTATCAAAAACAACTTCAAGATTTTTGTGTTCAGCTGCATAACATTCTGACTGTTCTAAATCATTCTTTTTAAGTCTACTAATATTTTCAATCGGACATACCTTATTACAAGCATTACAATTAATACATAATTCACTATTTACTTCAGGATACCAAAAGCCTTCTATATCAACTTTAAATGATATTGCATTTTTAGGGCAAATATCAAAACATGCTTTACATCCACAACAGTCTGTTTTAGTCCCAATATTAATCATATATTTTTACTCATAAGGTAATATGTAAAATATTAAACCCACATATTTAAAATCATCCGATATTCATTGAAAAATCGGACATTTTACGATAATAAAAATTATTAAATTTTATTGATAAGTTTTTTCGCATTTACAAGAACTCATCAATAACATCATAACATCAACTATTTTTAATACATTCAAATTACCCCATTTTTACCCTACCAAAATTTACGATTCTATGAAGAGAAATTTCGGTATAAACAAATAAAACATTGAAAGCAAATCTGTAAATGATTATTTTACAATATTAAAAAATTTTATGATGTTAATAGTTACACAATATTAACTATTAAGCACCTTCAGAAGGATCTCCCCTCCACCATTGTTAATTTCCGCATTGTAAGTACAATCTAGAATACTGAAATCAGGATTTGTATCACAATCTTTAATAAACCGAGGTGAAATATGTGAAAGTTCAAACAATGAATTTAATCTTTCATTCATACCACAATTCTTACCTTTTAATTCCATAGTTGCAAACTGCTTATTAAATAGAATACTAAAAACAGAACCATGGAAAGAATCTGTAACAACATATTCTGCTTCATCTATAAGCTTCAACCACTCATCATTTGTTGGATAGATTTTTTTGTATTTATCTATATTGCTATTACCACTTACATATTTTACTTCAAGATTTCTTTCTTTTGCAAAATCATATAAAGCTTTAATATTAAAATTCGAACCATTATTTAAGTAATAAAATAAAATATATGGTTTATCAGTATTCTTATCATACTTATTTTTTTCTTCAGAGTTATTCTCTTCATACTCCTGTTTATACCAACATCGCCACTGTTCTGCAGTTAATAATAAAGTCGGATCACATACCCATTGTGCAGGACCATGAAATTCTGTAGCTTTATAGCCACAATCTTCACACACTTTGATACCACTTTTTTCCCTAACTCCTATGAAATTAAACTTAACAATCAAAGGGCTAATAGCCTGTTTCCAATCATCTGGTAACTCTGTTATTCCCCAGCTTGCAGCATATCCTATTCTCAACATATCTTTTTTCCCAAAGTTAAAAAAGAAAGTATTCATTAAATTACGTCCAACTTCAAGATTTGAATTCAAACATGCCGGGTTCCACACTTGATCAGAACCCACAATGTAAGCATCGGCTTCTGGAGGATTTATTTTTATTTCGTCATAAGTTTTATAATATTCTTCACTCACATGAACATATTTCTTTCGAAATTCTTCAAAACCTCGAGAATTCTCTTTATTAATACTAGATACTTTTGAAAGTAATATTTTATTAGCTATATAAGTTTTTAATTTTATTGGATTGAAAATTTTAAGAAGGCGCAAAACTTTTTTTGAAAGTTTATTTTTTTCAGAAGTATAAAGTATATCTGTTTGATATGCATACCTAATTAAATAAGCATCATGACCATTATTTCGTAAATATTTTTGTAAAGCATAAATTTGGAGTTGTTGGCCATAGTTATCAACTCCAAGCCATAAAGTAAGAATTCCAATTTTCATAGTATTATCTCAGCGAAGTATTTATTTTCCATGATGACATGCTTTCTCTTACAAGAACAGTAGTTTTATTCTTCTCAAGATAAACTGCAGGTAAAGGATGTGAAAGAAACAAAGAAGAACCTTCTGTTACAGAATACGCTCCACATCTATCAAAAGATAAAACATCACCTACTTCAAGCATTTCTAATTCAATCTCACGAACTAAAACATCTGCAACTGTACAGAGACTACCACATAGGCAATATTTTTCCTTCACACCTCGTTTTGTATTTTGCATAATTGGAGGAACTTTCATTGCCATCATCTGTCCATGATAGTGAAGTTGATGCATTCCTCCATCTAATATTACATAGTTCACACCTTCTGTTGTTTTTATATCTTTTACAGATGTTAGATATCTTCCACAAGGTGCAGCTAAGAATCTTCCCATTTCAATACCCAAAGGATATTCCATAGCAAAATTATTTATTATTGGAGCGATTTCCTTTATTAATGCAACATCTTTTTCCTCATATGGTGCATCAAAATACTCTATTGCTAAACCTGGTCCATATTCAACTAAAGATGGAATATAACCACACTCATCCTGAAGAGATTCAAGACATAATCTAATCTTATTCAAATCACTTTCAATTTGACGAAGTTTTGTTTTCTGTGTACCAGAATAAAAATGAAGACCCAAAATCTTAATATTCTTATCCCTCGATTGCAAATTATCATTAACAATTTTCATAATATTGTTAATGTCCATTCCAAACTGATTACCACTTGAAAGTCGAAGAATTACCTGAACATCCTTTTTACTTTCTTTAGAAACTTGTTCAATTAGTTGATAATGTAATGGACTCTCTACAGTAAGAATATCAACATCATATGAAATTGCATCCCGAATATCAGCAAGATCTTTCATTACACCAGAATATATTATTTTACTCCCAGGAACTTTTAGAGCCTTACACATTTTAAGTTCGCCATAACTACAAACTTCAAGATGATCAATAGCATCCAAAATTTCACCGATAACAAAGGAATTTGACTTTATAGAAAAAGTGAGTCCGTGCTGACATGCTGGACTTAGAGTATTCCGTATAAATTTCATACGATCTTTAAGATTATCGGTATTATATACAAAACAAGGAGTTATAAAATTATTCATTCTTTAAGCCTTCAATCATTGAAATAATAGAGTTTACGGAGTTAAAATTTTCTGCAGTTAACTCTTTAGGTCCAATTTCAATTTCAAATTCGTCATTCAATTCTGCAACTAAAGAGATAATATCAAACGATTCCAAGATTTTATCATCAATTAATTTTGTCTCCTTTTCAAAATCAACATCAGCACGTACATCTTGCAAAATCTCCATTACTTTATTTTTCATAGTTCATACTCCTTTTATATTTTTATATCTTGTTTATTATGCATACTTTTATTATTTAGTAAAAGTAGCCTTAAGACTTATTAAATCAATCTTTCCATTCGGCAATTTTGGTAGCTCCATCTTCTGAGCCTTTCTTGGAACCATAAATAATGGAAGCCTATTGCGAAGCTCTATAAGAACATCACGTACTTCCACGTCCCCATTAAAGAAAAGATGAATTTGTTCTTTTTCCTGTTCATAGCAAACTGCACATTCCTTAACACCTTGTACTTGCATTGTTGCATTTTCAATCTCGTCAAGTTCAACTCTATGTCCCATATGTTTAATTTGTCTATCCATTCTACCATGAAATTCAAGTAACCCATCTTCTCTGAAACTACCGTAATCGCCTGTTTTGTAGATAAGTTCATTGAATGAATGATTTAATGGATTTTGAATAAAAGCTGCATGTGTGCGTTCTATATCATTATAATATGCCAACGCAAGAACAGGCCCTGCAACACAAATTTCCCCTTGCTCGCCCTTCTTTGTCTCTGTTCCGTCATCATTCAATAAGAACACTCGATAATTATCATAGGCTATGCCAATAGGAATTGATTCCCCTTCTTGAATTAGATGATCAACCACCCAATATGTACACGAAGCAGTTGCTTCTGTAGGTCCATATTGATTAACAAATTTACAATTAGGAAGATTAATCTGCCATAAATTCAAAACCTTTCCTGGCATAACAGAACCTGAAAAACATACCTTATTCAAATAAGTTAGTTTTTTATTCTTAAATGCTCCAAGTTTTGTTAAAACAGTTAAAGCTGAAGTTGACCAACTAACACAAGAAACACCTTTTTCATTCATTTTATCAAAAAGAACATCTGGCTGCATAAATAACTCTTTTCCTAAAAGATAAGATTGTGCCCCAGTCAGAAGTGGTACATATATATCACGAATTGCAGCTATATAATCCAAAGGAGATTGATTACCCAAGATATCAGAAGAACTAATCCCCATTACATTAGTATAAGCATCTATATAATTAATTAAGGATTCGTGGGAAGTAATTACCCCTTTAAGTTTTCCACTTGAACCAGATGTATATATAATATAAAGAGGATCGGTAGAAACCATATTATTTCTTACAAATGTCAATTCATCTTTATTCAATTCTGATTCTAGTAGTTCATCTATATTTAAAACACTACATCTACAACCTGCTTTTCTAAGACACTCAGAAGCATAGGCTTCATGCTCGGAATCAGTAACTAATGCAGCAGGATTTAATGATTCTAGAATTTTTAAGATTCTTGTCTCAGGAATTTCTATATCTATAGGAGCATATGGTCTCCCACTATATACAACACCTAAAAAAGCAGCAATTGTCTTAACATCTTTTCCTAAAGCAACAGCAATAGGAATTCTACTTTCAAATTTCTTCTTAATTATTCCGCTACCAATTTTTTGAGATTTTATTTTTAATTCTGAGAAACTAATTGAAGATTCATCACTAGAATAAACGGTTTTATCTGAATATTTAATTTCTGATTCCTCTAACCATTGCAAAACATTTTTCATTTAACAGCTCCTTTGTCATCAGTAATATTTTTTAATACATCGGAATAATCTCCATAGAAATAATTATCCTGTTCTTCAGAAGAAAGAACTTCACAAATTAAATTTGTAGTTCTCTGAGCCATTGGATGCAGCATATGCCCATAAAAATCACTATAGTCATTATCTAATCTAGGAAGCAATCCTTTTTTTAAATAGTTGCAGTCAATAAACTGTACAGATTCACTTTCACATAGACTTCTTATCCATTCATGAGAATCACCCCTATTTTCATCTAATAATTGTCTAGGCGCTACTGGAGTCTGTAAAACTATTAGTTCAACGGAATGCTTTTTACAATATTTCACAAGTTGATGAAATCTTTTTGGATAAATACTTTTGATATTATTCACATCAAACCTAATCGGATGATAATTTTTTCTATCATTTTCTGACGGATTAATTCCTTTCCAATAACCTAGAGAATCATACACAGATAAACTTTTATCATTAGCATTTTTATTATAAATGCTCTTTACCACAGAACCATAATCATATTCTGTTTCCTTCAGTTGTCTAAGAGCATATAAAGAATTATAAAAACGTTCTGGCGTCAGTGGATTATTAGAGAAAGCTTTTATAAAACATTGGGTAGGAAGTACATTTAACAAGTAAGTAGTTTTTATATCTACATTATCTCCCATAAAAAACATGTTAAAACCATCAATATAGCCCAAGTTTTCAGAACGTCCCCAATACCCATAATCAAGTTCATATACAATTCGCTTAACTTTTGGATTTTCTTTACAGATATCTTTTACAAGATAAAAAATATCAGAAATAGAAGTATTTCCTGTAGAAAGACTGTAAGAATTCCAACCAAGTTTCTCATTCAGAATTTTAGGATCTATTCCTAAACGTCCATTAGAAGTTCCAACAATAAGAGTATCCAAATCTGATATATTTTTTGCCTCTTTCTGTTGCAAATATAATGGATTACCAAATTTTAAAAAGAAAGAAAAGAAAAAAATTAAAACAAAATTAATAATAAAACAAACAATAACTTTAAAACTGCGCATACATAAATCCTCCCGCTCTACTAGTAGCAGCAAAGTATAATATAAACTGAAATAGCACAGTCCAAACAATTAATTGTAAACAAAAAGGCTTATTTGAAAGCTTTTCACGAACACTTATTCCTTTTTCATGAATTATACTAACTATAAGTTGAAGAATACATCCAAACAAAATTATAGAAGCTTGAAATTTTCCAAGTCCTACAATATTTTCCCCGGTAAACCTAAATAAATTTACAAATAGTTTTATTCCTTCACTAGCTGTAGCCCCACAATCAAACACCCAACCAATTGTTACGATAACTAATGTTCTAAATATACAAAAATACAACCATCCTTTACATTTATCATTAATATGTAGAGTTTTTTTTATTCTTTCATATAAAGGTGCAGCCAATACACTAAAAGCCAAAATTAAACCATTATACATACCCCATGCAAGAAATTTAGAACCGGTTCCATGCCAAATACCAACCAAAAAGAAAACCAAAAGATCTGCAATTGCAAAAGAAATTTGAGTTGCTACCTTACTTGAAACATGTATTTTCTTTAATGCTTTCTTTATATTTCTACAGGTTTTTGACATCGTAAAGGGATAAAAAATATAGTCTTTCATCCAATCACCCAATGAAATATGCCAGCGTCTCCAAAATTCACCTAAAGAGTTAGAAAAATAGGGCTGTTTAAAGTTCTCAATCAACTTAACATCAAAACATTCCGACACACCTCGAATTACATCAATACCTCCAGAGAAATCAAAATATAGCTGAATTCCATAAAGAATAAGTCCCACTAAAACATTAAATCCCTGAGGTAATTCATTACCTCCAAAAACATTATTTACATAAACACCAGCTCTGTCCGCAACAACCAACTTCTTAAAGAATCCCCAAATCATTAATTCAATACCGTACTTAATGTTTTTAAAATCATACTTATGTTCTTTAAAAAACTCTTCTGAAAGTTGTCCCCATTTGCTTATCGGGCCCTGCACTAAAAGAGGAAAATATCCTGTAAAAAGCATAAGCCGAAAATAATTGTGTTCTGCTTTATTTTTTTCCCAATATACATCAAGCACATAAGATATAGACATGAGAGTATAATAAGAAATACCAATTGGCATAAAAAACTTAAATAACTTATATCTTGAATATAAAACTACTTTTTGATTTAAAGATGCAGGCAAAAATTTAATTAATACAAGAATCAAAATATCGACAACTATTGCGCAAATTACAAAAAACTTTGCAGAAAAGGGACTCCCATTTCTTTTTGGACAGACCCCCCCCATTTTATCAATCTTTTTTACAGACTTTGATAATGATACTTTTCCTATAGCCCTTCCAAAACAATAAGAAGAAGTTGTAAAAGCCAAAATAAAAAAAACATTACGTACATCAACAAAAGAATAGAATATGAAGCTCATAACAAGCAAAACCATCCATTTGCACTTTTGTGGAAGTAAATAATAAACCAATAATCCCACACCTATAAACTGTAAAAACCCAAGAGTAGTTATATCCATTATGTTTTATCCTTTATTAACATTTCATTATGAAAACAATATTTCTATATATTTATAAACAATTAACATTAAAAGCAATCTATATTATCCTAATCTTTCCACAAACTGGTGAACTATATGTTCAAACATTATCATAACTATTACACTACCTCCTGTGGTATTGTACACATCTCTTTTAAGAAACCACTGTTCCTTTCTAATTTACAAATAAAACATTTCATCATAAAAAATAAATAAATCACTATTAAAATATAGAAAAAAGCCCCTATACTAAAATCATTTCAAGTAGATTAATACATCCATTATCTAATAATCTCTTTTGATAAAATTCATCATTCAATTCACCAGCAAGACAAACCTCATTTATAAGAACATCGGCAGAAACTTCTTTTTGCTCAAACTCCAACCCGATTTCAGAACAAGCATATTTAATAATGAATTTTACATAACTATCACCATACAAAACAACCTTTGTTTTACCAGCAGCCTTTGCTTCCAGGAATTTCTTACAAAATATCTCACTATAAACATTTGCTAATTTAAATGTCCGTAAAGCGAAAGATTTACCACGTTTTACAAGCTCAGAAATTCCCTCAGCAGTAACTGCATAAGCAAGCTTACGACCATTTACATTCGTCAACATTATCCAGCCGCGTTCAACAAATCGTCCAAGAATTGCATTCACCATTCCTAAAGACATATTTGCCTTCTTAGCTAATGTTCTCTGGCATGCTTGGGGAGCTTCTTTTAATTTTTCCGAAATAACCTGTAAAGTCGCTAAGTCCTGCTCCTTTTACATCCCTACTCTGATAATAAGCTCAAATATCTTCATGAACAAAATATTCACTATATTTAACATTTTAATATACTTATGAAAATTAGTATACAAAATGTGTTCAAGTTTAGAACATTTTTTAGAAAATTTGGTTAAATTTTGCCAATATTTCTTCGAAAGGATTACCAGAATTTATCTTATCAACCACAACAGGACATTTTCTGCTATAAGCATAGGAAGACACAGTTTGTACCAATCCAACATAACTGTCTTTTTCACCTACAACCTCAATACCATCTGTAGTTTCATCTACTAGATCAATTCCTACAAAGAAACTGTATTTTTTGTTTACTTCATACCTTGACAATACGAGCATCTTCTTTCCTGAATGCAAAACTATATCTCCCTGTTCAGGATAAAATTTGCCATCAATAGTTTCATCAGCTGGAATAAAGAACTCTTCAGGATTTATATCTTTTGCCATTTTTCGCATCTGCAGCAAAGTTATATTTGCTCGACGATTTACAAAAATATTTCTGTCATTTGTTTCTGAGATTTCATATTTCTTTGCAACTTCCATGTAATCATGTTTATGTTTCTTTATGAACAAAGAGGTATCTTCAGGATTCCATGTTTCCAAAGTTCTTACTTCATAAGGGATATCCTCATCCGTAAAATATACCCATTCAGCCGGTGCAAAATATGGAACAAGGGAACTCATTACTATGAAGGATGGAACTATGTTTCCAGTTGCAAGTTTATAAAGTGTAGCGTGAGGCACATTTCTTTCTTCACACCATGATTTCAACTTTCTTTCCTGAAGTAAATCCAATAATTTTTTCTGAGCATAAGTTACTCTTACTTGTTCTGACATTTTTTCACCTTTCTATTCATTTATTTTTTCTGCATATAAGTTATACAAACCATTTACCAAAGTTGGTTTTGAATTCTTAAATTGAATTATTGAAGTTAACCGATACCAAAATAAAATTGGAAATAAAAATATTTCATTGTTATCAGTCTGCGCTGGTTCTTCCACAACATTTAGAAAAAATGAATTTGTATATTTATTCGCAACCGTTGTTATTTCGGCAAGAGTTCCATTTGAAACGCTCTTTGAAATTCCAGATGTCATGAACCTTTCCAATTCTGACTGTGCAGCAAGATACGATGTTACCAATGTAGATGGAACAATTGACTATAATCCGCTGGAGGCACATACAAAAGGAACTGCTCTCCCAGATTTTTCTTCCAAAATAAAAGTTTCTCCGTTTGATTTATTTACAAGACCCTTGTAACCAGAAAGAGGAAGATTAAAACTTCCATCACCTTTTAAATTCTCACACCCCTGCAAATTTCATAGAAATCCAAAGTTCCAAAAGAGGCTACATCATAATCACCACGAAAAAAGGTCTTTTCAAGCCAACTGCATAAAGAGAATAATTTTGCGACGGTAGTTTTTCCAGTTCCCTGGCCACCAATAAAAAGAGTTAATTTACTAAAGTCTATAAAACCATCTTCTGAATCAAAACCTTCTCAAAATATTTAATCCGTAATTTCGCCATATTGTCTATACCATAAAAATTAAAATTACATTTTAAAATAAAACAGCAATTTCCATTTTTCCTTCATAAAACCTCTAATTTAAACTACCTATTTATAAGCAGCAATAAATTTTTCTCTCACCATACCGATGGTGATTTTTTGATGACCGTTTGCGGACGTTTTTTGTTTACACATGATTTTTTTGTGGTATCTTAAAAGCGTAAACGCAAGGCAAAAGAAAAATAATAGGCAACAAAAAAAATTGTGGTTATTTTTCAATCCGGCTTTGCAAAATTCTTGGAGGTCTATATGCAGTTGAAATTTTATTATTGCAGGCACTGCGGAAAAATCATCGCCATCGTAAAGGACTCTGGAATTCCAACAGTTTGCTGCGGAGAAGCAATGCAGGAACTTGTGCCAGGAACAACAGACGGCTCTTCGGAAAAGCACATTCCTGTAATTAAAGTTGAGGGAAACACAGTTTCTGTTACTGTAGGCTCAAAACTTCATCCGTCGGAAGCAGAGCATTACATCGAATGGATTTTGCTTCAAACCGACAAGGGAATACAGCAAAAATGGCTTCGTCCAGGAAATTCTCCAAGCGTAGATTTTGCCGTTATGACCGGGGAGAGAGTTGAAGCCGCCTATGAATATTGCAACATCCACAGACTTTGGAAAGCGGAATACTAAATTTTACGGAGGACTTTTATGAACACAACTACAACTTTAACTTCAATGCTAAACACGCAGATTCAAAAAGAATTTGAGTCAGCTTATATTTATCTTGGGTTTGCGGCTTTTTTTGACATGAAAGGGCTTGCAGGATTCGCTGAATGGTACAAGCAGCAGGCAAAAGAAGAGGAAGAGCACGCAATGAAAATTTACGACTACTTGTGCAAAGTAAATCAGCCGGTGGAACTTATGCCAATCGGCGCGCCCAAGAACAAGCCTGAAACAATTTCTCAAGTTCTAAAACAAAGCCTTGAGCACGAGGAGTATGTAACAAATCTCATAACCACGCTTTACTTTCAAGCTGAAAAAGAAAAAAACTTGTTTGCAAAAAATTTCTTGAATTGGTTTATAAACGAACAGCTTGAAGAAGAGCAAAAGGCAAAAGAGCTTATAGACAAATACAAAATGTTCGGCTCAACACCAGAAGGCCTTTATGCGCTTGACAAAGAACTTGGCGGACGACAATAAAAAGATGCAGCATGGAAACTAAATCTGACGGAATATTTTTTCTGATGATTTTCTTCCCATGCGTTCTTTTTTAAATAAAGAGATTAGCTGCTCACAGGTAATATTTCCGTTGCGTTCACGCGCCGCCTTGAGTTTTCTGTACACGGTATTTTCGCTGAATCCTTCAACTTCTTTCTGGTAGATTTTTCCATCGCAAAGCTGTTCTAAGATTTTCACTTCATCTTCATAAAGCACAAGCCGCTTGCGTTCAAACTGATTTTCAAGAACAAAGAAAACGCTTCCAACAAACCAGATGCTGCGGACAATGTGAATCAGAAAATGAAACACACTCTCTCCGTTTATTGAAAACGCAACGCATACTGCCGCAAAGTAAAGCGACATGGCAATATATTTTATCTTTGGCTTTATTATTATTACAATGCAAACAATAAACAGAGCCGTAAAATTATTGAACAAAAAAGTTTTTTCAAAAGCAATCATAAAAACAAGAATTGTTGAATAAGCAAGATAAAAATAAGAAAAACATTTCTGCTTGAAAAAAACCGCGGTTGGAATATAAAGAAAATTCATAAGGGCTACAATCCAAGTTCCTACGAAAAATCCCTCGCTAAAACCTTTCCATACATAAAGCGCGCAGAGAACCTCAGAGAGAACACTTGTAAACAAAACAAAATGATCATTCAGAAAATCAGCAAGAATTTTAGACTTCACAAGCCCTCCCCTGCAAAGCAAAACTGGCGAATAAAAAAAAGCTTCTATATAACTGCTATATAAATAATAGCACTTTCCGCCAGAATTGCAATAGAACAAAGGGGCAATATCGAAAACTTTATAATTTTTTTATCCGTTTCTCATGCTGAAATCTTTTATAAGCTGCTTAATTTCACTGCGTGCAGGCATTACTGAAAGCGAGCCTTTTTTCGTTGTTACAAGCGACGAAGCTGCATTTGCAAATACAAGCATTTTTTGCAGACGCTCCACAGAAAAAGATTCATATCCGTTGCAAAGAATTTCGTGCAATATGCAAGCGCAGAATGTGTCACCTGCACCAGTCGTGTCGATTGTTTTTACATTTGAAAACGTTCCGGCTGTTTCATGTAAAGAAATTTTTCCGTCAGAGTAAAATGCTTCACTTCCGTCCTTTCCTTTGGTAACTGTAATCAGCGGAATATTGAATTTTGAGCGGAGCCAATTTACGCCATCAAAAATAGATTTTTTGCCTGAAACAAATTCAAGTTCTTCCGCCGCAATCTTTAAGATTTCGCATTCTGAAAGTCCGAATAAAATTTTTTCTTTTGCCTGATTTTCATCTTCCCAAAGCGGAAGCCGCAGATTCGGGTCAAACGAACGGAGCACGCCGGATTTTTTTGCTGTCTCAAGCGCAAACTTTGTGGCATCAAAGCAAATTTCATTTGTCATTGATAAAGTTCCAAAGTGAAATATTTTCGCATCAGAAATCAACTCTGGTTTTAATTCAGATTTTTCAAGCATCGAATCCGCGCCATGATTTCTATAGAACGAAAAACTTCTGTCACCGTCATTTGCAGTGTGAACAAAAGCAAGCGTTGTTTTGTATTTTTGTGAAAACACAAGATTTTCAATTCCGATTCCGAGGCTTGTAATTTTTGACTGGAGCATTTTTCCAAACATATCGTCTCCAACTTTTCCAACAAACGAAACCGAATGCCCGAGTTTTGCAAGCATCGCAAGAACATTGCACGGAGCACCTCCAGCGTTCGCTTCCATAAGCCAGTTTCCCTGCGCACTTATCCCGTTCTGAGTAAAATCCACAAGAAGCTCTCCCAACGCAACAACATCGTAATTTTTCATTTTGCAAATCTCCATAATTTAAATTTTAAAAATCTTGTATTCAGCGCGAATATTTTCCGAAACAGACATTTCAAGCACCGCGGAATTTTCAGAGCTAACAAAAGCATCTGGAATAAGAAAGAACGCATTTGTAAACGCCGACTCTCCGCCATTAACGAAAACTTCCATGGAGCAAGCATCAATTAAAATCCGCAAGGAAATCCTTTTTTCATAGGCTGATTTTTCATTTCTGAACGAAGACGGCGGAAATTTCATTTTGCGGAAATTTATTTTTCCGCCTCCTTCAACAGAATTTCTTCGGTCAAAGCAAAGCGTTTGTTCTGCAAAGTCGCAAGTGAATTCTACGGAAAACTTTTTGCCAGCAACATTTCTGCTTAACACAAGAGAAAATTTTTCATCTTGATTTTTGCAGTCAGCTGAATTTTCAAAAGCAGAAAAAAATTCAAGTTCAATGTCGCCATGGAAAAATCCATTTTTTATAAAACTAGAAGTTCCAGAGACAACACCGCATTCGCATTTCTTTCTATATAACAAAAGCTCGCGCACAGGATTCTGAAAAAGTTTTCCGTTTTTAAATTCAAGCTCTCGGGGAAAAGTCATCATTCCAGACCAAAGATAATTTTGAGGTGTAATGTACGATTCCCAGTTTTGCATCCAGGCAATCATTATTCTTCGTCCGTCAGGAGCAAGGCAAGTTTGCGGTGCATAAAAATCAATTCCGCCGTCAATCTGCGCAAAATTAAGAGAATTTTCAGTCCGCATTTCACGCTCAAAAATAAATTCCGGCCGCTTAAGAAATCCTGTCATGTAGACGCTGTTGTTTCCGTCGTGAAGCCCGTTCTCAAAATCAGCCTTCATTTCCTGCGGAGAAAAAATCACAACATCCTTTCCGTCTAATTTAAAAATGTCTGGACACTCCCACATTCCGCTTTTTCCGCTGCTCTTGTCAATTACAGAAACAAATTTCCAGTCAAGAAGATTTTCAGAACGGAAACAGACAAGAGAGCCTTTTCCGTCCGGCATTTTGAGGACACAAGCCATGTAAAATTTTCCGTCTTCGCGCCACAACTTTGAATCTCGGAAATCTCCTTTCTGAAATTCAAACGGAACGTTCGCCGCGCTAATCACAGGGTTCTGAAGAATTTTTTTATAGCAAAGACCGTCGCCTTCCGCCAAGCATTGATTCTGTAAAGTTTCACCTTTTTTATTTTTTGAAACTCCAGTGTACGCAAGAATATGCCTGTCTTCAAATTCAATCGCCGTTCCTGAAAAGCATCCTTCGCAGTCAAAATCGGAATCAGGAGCAAGAGCAGGCTCAAGAATTTCCCAGCGCACAAAATCCGAAGTGCAAAGATGTCCCCAGTGCATCGGTCCCCACTGCGTTGAATACGGATGATACTGAAAAAACAAGTGGCACTTTCCGCCGAAAAACGAAAAGCCGTTCGGATCATTGCACCATCCCGCAGGTGAAAACGCATGAAAAACTGGTAGCAGAAAATTCTGCGGCTGCGATTTTAAACTTTCTTGAATTTCATTTTGTCTTTTTGCGGCAGCTTCAAGTGTATAATTCTGCATGGGGCAGCTCCTGTAAAAGAGAGTTGTAAATTAAATTTAATGACATTATTCCTACTGAACAAGATTCCCGCGTCAAGCATGAAAATGACAGTTAAGATAAATATTATTATAACATCGTTCAGAAAAAATTTTCTATAAATTGTATGGCAGATGAAAATTGAAAACGTCCGGTTCCCCACAACGAATCATGAAAGAACCGGGCGAAAATTGAGGTTCCTACAACGTTGTTATTCTTTTATTTTTACAGCGCTGCTGACGGACTCCAAAAATTCCTTGCGGGTAACGCTTGCGGAAATGTAGTTTGTTTTTATTACAACTTTGTATTCTTTAGAAGAATCCAAAGTTTGCGGCACAAAGAAATTCAGCTCCGCAGGCTTGTTGCGGAATACTTTTGAATCGTCAATTCTTGTCCAAGTGGAAGAATCTTCCAATTTTTCATCTGAGCTAATAGCCGCAAAATAGATTCCGCTTTCTTCGCTACCAAGCTTAAGGTTTGCGCCGGTTATTTTTGCCGGTGCACCTAACGAAAGAACATTCTCTTCTTCAGTGCTGATGTCTGCCACAGAATCAATTTCAGGAGACTTGTCGTTGTAGACGATTTTGTCAATGCTAAGATTCTGCAAAGAAGAGCTTGTAAGTTTTGTAGGAGAAAACCTTACCTTGAACTTTCCGTTTTGCGGAACTTCAGTTTTTGACTTTGCAGAAACTTCCATTGCAATGTACATAGTTCCAAGGTCAAGAATGTTCACGGCTTTCCCCTGTTCAAGAAATTTTAAGATTTTCTTCTGCAGAAGAATTGCGCAGTACTGCAGAATGAACGGGTCAATTCCTTTGTTTTCTTCCGCAATCTCTGAAAGAATGTTCCTGAAGCTTGCCTTATTGCGCGTTACAGTAGCGTAATAAGTTCCGTCTTTTTTCAATTTGTTTTCTTTTAATGTTATGCTCACCAAGGATGAGCTGTTTTCTAATGTAGAAATATTTTCCATTTATATATCCTTCTTCAACTTATGGCGTGAAGAGCCTTTTGATTTTTTTGCCATGCGGCAATGTTTTAGCCGGCAATTTTAACAATCTAATTTTACCGGCACGCTGTTCTGGCTCTTGCAAAAAGACAGAATAAAAAGTAGGATATACAAAGTTATTTTTTAGTTAGGCATATCCTGACTTAATATTGCAAAGCTTGAATCTATTGGCGTAGGTTCAAGTTTTTTTTTGCAAGAGCACCGGCAATTCCATTGTGCATCCGCTTCCTCCTTAAAAAACAATATTTCTTTTTCATTTTAGACCGCCTCCAGGAAGTTCTTATTTAAGGCAGGACTTTTTGCATTTTCTTCCTTTAGCAAATTCAGGAACTGTTTTCCTACATTCTTTATCAGAATGAAAAGAAGCGAAAGAACTGGCTTTAGCACATACTCGTCCAGAACCTCCTCCTGTGTTCTGCCCTTTGTGATTTCTTCCGGAGAGAACAAAAGCCGCATTATCGAATCAGTCTGAAACTCATGCTCCTGAATCTGTTCAGCCTTGATTTTTGAAAGCTCCTTTTTGAATTCCGCGCACTCAAAAATTCTAATGAATCTCAAGATAATCGACTGGATACAGTGCACTACCTCATGCGCAACCGTAATCACGTCGATATAGCTTCCATTCTGCGCGCCTTCGTAGACATCGCTTCTGATGACAATCACATTCTGAGCCACATTGTAAAAAGCCGCAACATCTTTTCCGAGCTTCCAGGAATCCTGCGGCTCAACAAGATAATTGAAAGTCCTGTCAAAACGGGGAATTATGTTTTCCATTACAAAAAGCGGGTCAAACTTCTGGTTCGTAGTAGCCGTGCAAAGCAAGTGGCTCCAGAACGAAGCTATTTTAATCTCGTCTTCAGAAAGAACTAAAGTTTCTGAATATTTTACGTCTTTTAAATGTGTTTCATACTGCACCACTTCCATTTTTCTCTCCCGAAGATTCCGCCTGAAACTTTTCAAGCATTTCTTTCATCATTTTTACCTGCTTTTCTGTAAGCTTTGAAAAATCCTTGGCAAACATTACAGCGGTCTCAAGATATTCACTTGAATCTTTCTGCTCACCAAGAGGAACATTCACACTGCCCTTTGACTGAGCCTGTGCTTCTTCAAGTTCCTGTTTTTCCACCTCTGAAAGATCGTATTCCTCTGCAATTTTTTCAACAAAAGAGTCCGGAATTTCACGCAGACCGTTTTCAATTGAAGAAAGGTAAGACGCGCTTACGTCAAGCCGCTTTGCCATATCTCCAAGAATTTCCGAAGAATCAATTCTTCTTTTTCTCAAAATTTTTCCAAATGCCGTTACTCCCATAAATGTACCTCTCGTCTTAAGGCTTAAGGGGCTGTCCTAGAAGTTATTAACAGACTTCAAAAAGGGCGGCCTTTTTTAT
>ERZ1026882.66-NODE-66-length-97081-cov-16.519005_pt1 | contig 97081 bp, 89 predicted proteins | sample MGYA00380171_ERZ1026882 | MGnify/ENA primary metagenome ERZ1026882 (study PRJEB33269, sample SAMEA4719807) | human gut metagenome | biome: human-associated habitat; feature: organic feature; material: feces | place: Cameroon | collected 2013-10 ...
TTGCGATAGCGTAATCGTTCTTACCTTGTCAGTCAACCCTGTTTATCATGATACCATAAATGCAGAAATCTGCGAGGGCAGTGTTTATCCGGAGAACGGCTTTAATGTCAACGAAGCAGGTACATATACTCAAACATTGCAAACCATCAATGGTTGCGACAGTATCATTACGCTTAATCTTACGGTTAATTCGGCTTTGACAAGTATCATCGATGCTGAAATCTGCGAGGGAACGACTTATTCTGAGAACGGGTTTGAACATAGTGAAGCCGGAACATATACGCAGACCTTGCAAACTTCCAATGGTTGTGATAGTATAGTAACATTGAACCTTTCGATGAAACCCAACTCAATGACGACATTCACGGCAACCGTGTGCGAAGGTACGGTTTACACTGAAAACGGTTTCAACGCAAGCGAGACAGGAATATATACGAGAACCATGGAAAGTGCAAACGGTTGCGACAGTACAATAACGCTCGACCTTACTGTTAATCCTTCTTACCAAATCGGAGTTCTGGCGATAATCAACAGGGGTGAGACTTATACGAACTTTGGCTTCAACGAAAGTGAAGCCGGAACATATACGCAGCACCTGCAAACGGTAGATGGTTGCGACAGTACAATAATGTTGACGCTTGTGGTAATGATGTCGTTGGACGATGCAACGGTAGATAAAAATGCGTTCATATTTTATCCCAACCCTGCGAAGAGTTTCGTGAACTTGGAGTTCAAGGCATTGAAAGAAAACACCTTGCTTCAAATCCTCGACCTCAACGGCAGAAAAGTAAGAACGTTCGACCTCAAAGCCGGTCAGGAGACTTTACGAATAGAGATAGGCAACCTGCCTGAGGGAGTTTATACCATCATGCTCGGCAATGCGGCGAAGAAACTGATAGTCGAGTAATTCTGAAAGACTGTAAAACACTTTGAGAAAGCCGCAGGCAATAATGCCTGCGGCTTTCTTTATTGCAAGAAAATGAACTCTAACAGCTAAAAGGACACGCTGTAAATTGAAAGTCAGTTAATGTGAGTTCGATGAAATCAGAAGAGCGTTACAACTTGCTCCAAAACAGTCGGTTTTTAAGCAAGAAACAATACGCTGTCGATACTCAAAGAGTATTGACATCCGAGGCATCAAACGAATGGCATCTCTAATGTCCTACTTATGCAATGTTCTTTAATTTGTCATTCATGTCTCTACAAAGGTCTTTTGCGTAAAGAATTTATGAGATACTCATGACACTTCCTTTCATATTCGCTAATTTCCAAACAAGTATATTTTATCGAGCTTGCATTAAATACAGTCAGGATACTATAAGGACTTTCCGCAAATTAAGCGAGGTATGATGTGGGGAGTTTCACAAGTTGGTACTCCCCCCAAAAAGAACATTCGTCAAAGCGGTGTTCCGAACTTGGAATCGAAACTTTGCCTTGACGAATATTCGTAGCGAATCGATATATACCGGTGTTAACCGGTATGCTTGCTTATTTGCTTATTATCATCTTCCTCATTTGTTTGTCTTTCTTATAGTACATGGTGTAGTGGTAGATTCCTTCCGGCAAATCGAGGTCTTTTAGAACTATGGTATTGCGTCCTGCTCCGTATTTGCCTTTTATGGTTTTCAAGACTTGTCCGAGGTTGTTGGTGATAAGGAGGGTTGCTTCGCCGGCTTCAGGAAGGGTGAAACCTATGGTGGTTTCATCGGTGAACGGATTTGGTTGATTTTGTTCAAGAACAAAGCCTGCTGTCTGTTCTACTTCTTCCAAGCCTACGTATGAACGAACGGCATAAGCATGTGTTGTGTCGTTTCTATGGTCGGCGTCATAAGGATAGTCTATCCATGCTATAACATTATATGTTCCGTTTTCGCTCTTCGGTATTCGTTGCGAGAAGGTCATGTAACGTAACATTTCCGGATTAGGCTCATCGTATTCCCACGTAAAGTCTTCAACTATTTGGTTGGCGAAGTCGCCATTAAGAACCAAGTGGGCTCTGACTTGTGTTGTTCCGCCTATTGTTCCTCCATTATGAGCTGTGAGCTGTACTTTGCAGTCCGGTTCATATGTTTGTTCTATGAATACAGAGTCTGCTACACCGTCGCGGTACCCCATATATAATACGCTTGTAGTGTCGTTGCTTCTATCGACTTCACCCTCGGCGGATACGAAAGCTGTAATTCTGGTATATGGTGCATTGGCTCTCGGAAGTCTTGCTTCAAACTTGTGATAACCGTATGTGCCGGAAGGCAATACATTTCCGAGACGGTAGGTTTCTTCCACAAAGTTTTCTCTGTCGCTGCCAAGGTAATAACCGACCTTGATGTTTCCTACTCCGACAGAACTGCGATTCATGAAAGCGAGTTGCAATGATATATGGTCAGGGTCGGCATCGTCTATGGTTATATATTTTGCTTCCAAGTCGCGAGTGGTTCCTGTACCTTCCAATCTTTTATATACGGTATCATTGTCATGATAATAATCTCCTTCAAGTCCTGTCCAACATTTCAAGTTGACTGCTCCGAATGAGGAATGGAATCTTTGGTTGAAACGATATACGTATTCGTCTCCGTTGTACAAAGGCGGATTGAAATGTATTGTTTCCTCTACTTGCGACGCTCCCGGTACTTTATATCCCACAGGTAATTCGCTTACAGGCTCCAATCCATAGTTTCGGACTTGTATTGCAACTTCTATTTGGTCATTGGATACTATTTGCGATGTCGGTGAGGTGATGTTAACTATGCCGACATCTTTTTGCAAAGGTCCTATGACTATTTGTTGACAAACAGAGTCGTTATCCGAATAAATATCGGTAGGGTTCAATCTTGTGAATGCACATATTCCGAATGGGTCAGGGGAATCCACAGTAAGATAGGTTCCTGTATTGAAGGTATATTCGTAAGTTGTTTCAGGTTGAATGTCCACACCTATGATGTCTTCACAAATAGGTATGTACAAGCCTTCGGATATATAACATACTTGCAAATTGGTCAATGATGTTGTTCCGTAATTGTATATGCCTACTCGCGGATAGTAATACGAACCGTAATTAGGTAATGCAGTAGGTTCCAAAGTCAAGGATACAACTCCTGCGTCTTGCTCTCTCTTTGCTCTTTGTATTTCAAAATTGTCTATTGCAAAGCCGTCTTTCTGTACTCCTTCATTGGAACGGAAAACAAAACGGAATTGAAGGTTATTTCCGAACATGTAGTTGACGTGTTCCAAAGAATAAACTACCTTTGTCCACGACTTCGTTCCGTTGAAGTAGTTACTATCGGCATTATACCAGTTTTCTCCATATCCGTCGTCTTTTGCTCCAAGCAAAACCCATTTGCCTTGCCAGTTGAGGTACTCAACCTGCATGCTTGCCACGTTCGTTCTTGTATCGCTTCTCAACATGAAACTCATGGTATCGGGTTTAACGGTGTTGACATCGAATATCGGTGAGTAAAGAATACTTTCGTTATTCTTAGGGTGCTTGCCGACAAGGTTGGTTTTCCAACAATTAGGTTCGGAATAAGCTGCATTTATTACTGCATTTGTATCTGCCGGCGTGCCTAACTGCCAACTGTTGGTAGGGCTGGCAGGATTGGCATCGTATGCATAAAAATGATCATTGCCGCCCTCTTCATCGAAGTCTGTTTGATAAGGGACAACGAAAGTACGGAAGACATACGAATTAAGGCTTGCCGTATCATTATCATGAGTATTGTCGCCTGCTACGTCAACGTATGCTTTGAAGTTATTTGTTCCCAAATCCAAATCCACATTGGCTATGGTTATCTCTTCAAGCTCACCGCTTGCCAAATTACCCGCCCAGTTGTAAGTATAGTCTTGATCGTTATGCTTCAAGGTTACCATTGCCGAAGTAAGAGTCTGCAATCCTGCATTTTTCAATATAGCTTTAACCGGTGTTTGTCCAGCAGAGGCAAGTTCGCTTGGTGAGGTGAAGCGTTTAAGTTCGGCATTCACTTGCTCGGCAGGTTTGATGATGACACGGTAGTCTTCAACCTCTCCTCTTGATACTCTTTCGCAAGCTGTGAACGCTTCACTTGTGCCACTTTGTTTAAGGATAACTCTCATTCTTGTAATACCGTTAAGCGTATTAGCAGGTACATTCAAGGTTTTTGAAAGTATCATACCTGAATAAACGGTATCGCTTACAACGCATTCATTATCGGAGAACTCTCCGTTTCTATCCCAATCTATGAATACTCTTACCCAACCACCGACAACAGAATTTGCGTCCATTGAAGTGGAGTTATCCACATAAATATTCAATTGGTCGGGAACACCTTTGTATAGAACAGGCATTACTATGCTCGTATCTGTTGTGAAATTGGAATAAGCGTTTCCGGAAGGTGTGGTAGGATTATCCAACATTCCCAACTGAACTCTCGATATATCCAAACTTGCAGGATTATCGACTGTGATATTACAGTAAATAGTATTACCGTTTTTAGGTCTTACAACTGCTGTGGTCAAAGTTGTGTCGTTGAGTGCTGTATTATCGCCTGCGGCATCCGTCCATGCTTTTATGGAGTATGTTTTGCCTATTGCCGACATATCTGCCAATGTCGCAAAAGTATAGACGTATTGTTCATTCGGTTGAATGGTTGCAGAACATGTTTCAGTTACGATAACAGGGTCGGCATTCGCCGGTGCACTTGGTTTTATCGAATACGTTACAGGAAAGTTGCTCAATGGTTGTGTACCGTAATTGGTCAACATTACTTTGATGGTATCTCCCGTACTCATATATACCCATGCATCCTCAGGAGGATAAACAACTGCCAAAGCAGAAGCGTCAACTGCCGCTCTCGGATCGACGTGAACAGTAACTGCAGTTCTCTGACTCGCACAAGGATACGTTCCTGTTGCATTTACTCCGACATAGAAAGTTGTATCGGCAAACAACTGAGATGTGGTATATGTTTTGGAAGTGGTATAAGCAGTCGGTGCATAGAACGGCTCTGTATCATTAGGTCCTGCATACCATTTTATTGCCAAGCTGTTGACTTGTTCCGCTCTCGGATGTCCCCATGTTGCGTATGGAATATAATCATCGGTTACAGTCGGTGCAGGTGGCGATACCTTGGAATTTACAATCTTTGCTGCTGACGCTGTGTCGTTAAGCTGTTGATTATCCCCGACAGTCTTCACACATGTCCATAATTTCCAAGTTGTATCTCTGTCTCCCAAAGGATAGAGGTCAACTGTGTTATTAAAAGTGTATGTAAGGGAAGCTCCCTTTTGAAGATTTTGATATGGAGTTTGAGTGGTTTGGTCTGTGTATGGGAACGTAAGAGTTTCTGTTTGTGTTAACTCCGGTCTGCCTTCTATCCAATAGGATAGCTGTACCACATCTCCGGGTTCTATATTCTTCTCTCCTACGTTCTTTATTTTGGTTTGAATTTGAACATTTCTCAATACACATCTCTCGGTTATAGGCACTGTGCCATCTAATTTCAAATCCTTTGCCGGTTTGGAAAGGAAATAGGTATATGCCGTGTCGTTAATATGTACTGTATCTCCGTCCATCACTGTGTATGCCATTACATAGAGGTTGTCAGTGTAAGGGTCATTGAGCGGTGGTGCGAAAGTTTGGTTGAAAGTATATGTGGTTGTTTGCAATGAAGACAACATTCCTGTCCATGTTTCGGATAAGGTTTGTATTGCAGTTTCCGAATCTCTTGAAGACTTCAATACTGCTACTATCTGAACTGTATTTATACTGTAATTACCGAAGTTTTTTAATTCCACTTCAACCGTCAACGGATCTCCTTCTATGTAATTATCTCCCTCAACAGGGTTTATTATTCTCGGAATACCTGTATCATTGCCTGCGAATTGATATTCGTATGCACCTATTGTCGGTTTAGGCGAAGCAGGTCGGAAATTACCCTCTATATCTGTGGCAACGTCATCTATCGGTTCCGCAATCCTTACAATTCCGGTAGGGAAAGTAAGCGACAAAACAGAGTCGTTTGTGAACGAATTTTCAATGCTGACAGATTGTGCGTCCATAGAGTTGGCTGCCTGCAAGAGTGCAAGAGTTGGTTTATCGTTTATCCAATACACGAACTTGCTTCCGTTGGTATAATAGTTATTATTGTTGGAAAGGACGACATGGGTTGCCGGCGTTTGTACATACATCGCATATCCCTTACCGCTATTATCAAGGTTATTGTTCTGAACTATTATATTGGAACCCACCTTACCAATAGAAAGACACTTTGAAGAGGTATTGTTACCTTTTGACGGTTCGAGATAAACCGTGTTGTAATACAAACTCAACCAATCGGTGCTATCAATGTCTATTCCGACATAAGACAAGGCTGATGAAGCGGTTCTTGATCCTATCATTGAAATAGAGTTATTTGCTACGATTGCAGGCTGTATTTGTTCGGAATATACCTCTTTCAACGATATACCAGTCCTGACTGCCGTTCCTTTTGTCAAATAAAGAGAGTTGGATAATACACGTATTGTGCCGGAAAGTCTCTTCAAATCAACTGCTGTAACAATCAATTTAGAGGTATCGGTAGAAAGATGATTAGCTTCTATTGATAAATTTTCCACATCGTAAGCTCTTATTCCGGACACTCCGAACTCGAAGAAATTATTGTTATTTATGGACAGTGTTTTTACTGTATCACTTATTGCCAACTGTACTGCTGCTCCAACAAAATTATTCCGGCTTATCGTAATATTATCAGTCTTCACAAAACTTAGCATTGTGCTTCTTACTGTTTTAGGTGAAGCGAAGTTCATTTCTTGGAAGCTGATATTATCGGCATTTTCTACCAATACGGTAACATCGGCTGTGGTGTCGGTACATTGTATGGTCAAATTTTCAAAATGTATATTCTCAAGCTCATTAAGACTTAGTACATATTTATCCTCAGCTCCGGCAACAGGTGTGTATGTCAGAATTGTTTGTGAATTATCCTCTGACAGACCGGTGAATTTGATATAGTTGGTTTCCGACAGTCCCGAAATATTCGGAATACTGATTTGTTCATTATAAGTTCCTGCCTTTACGTTCACTTGTATCGGTCCGCAAATTCCGGAACTTGCCAAATCGTTTACCAAAGCATTGAACGTACTGTAGTTATCGGAAGCATCAGTACCTATGGTTATTGTTGTAACTCCTGTACTATTGCCCATACATGCTGAGAAAGAACTTACAACAGTGTCATTGCTTGGCTCGGCATCACAATCTTTCACAAGCCATACTTTCAACTCTACTGCACCGGAAGCAAAGGTGTAATTACCTATCGTTACAAGCTCGGTGCTATTCTGTGTCAAAGAACCCGTCCAAGCATAAACAGGCTGTGCAGTACCGTTAACAGTCCAATGTAAATCAAGTGAAGTCAAAGGATCTGTACCGAAGTTCTTTATTTCAACTTGTACAGGAGTGGCTATGCCTGACATTATGGTCGTACCTTCAACAGGAGCTATGACCTGTGTTAAACCGGCTTCGCAAGTAGGTGCAGGTTCTACTTCTACAATAAGAGCTGCTCTCGCACTTTTACAACCATATTTTTCAACGCCAAACTTCACATTAGGTCGTTTAGAGTAGGTTGCTCCCGGGCTACCTGTATATTGACAAGCATTAGTATTATCATTGTGGTATATTATTGTAGAATTAAATGTTGTGGTTGAATTATATGTTTTCACCTTTCCTGTCGCAATATTGGTATTGTAGCATATCTCTACGACAAGATTGGACTCTCCGTCATAATAGAAAGGATTAGTAAACGTCATATCTTTCCAGACGTTAGCCATAGGAGGTGTCTTGGTTATGGTGATGCTATCTGAATAGACCTCTTGCAATCCTCCTACCCATGTCGTCAAGGCATTTTCATTCGTCATACCAATCTTAATTGTATAATCTCTCATTGTAACATTTGCATTCTCCGAATGAACCTTAAATCCTATGGACTTTATCAAGCCCTCTCCTATGTCGGCAAGCTCATCTGCTCTCCAAAGATATTGTTCTTTGACCTGTTTTTTGGAGAATGCAAATGGAGTAGGTGCATTGTCATTCGTATTTGTCGATGTTCCTGAACCGATTTCCACATCAGCATCTGTACCCAACAAAGCTGCCACATAAAAAGTATCTGTCTCATACAACACCGGTGTTGTGTATGTTCCTCTTGAAAGTTCTTGATGAGAAGTCGGACTATCATACCAAATAAGCGTATTAGGACTTGTCGCAGTTAAGACGATAGAAGTTGCGTATGGTATATTCTCATTTTGAACTACCGGTTGTTGCGGTGTCATCAAAGAAACAAGCTGCATTCTTGCCGTATCATCAGCATGGATATTATCTGCTTCAAGATTGGCAATAGCAGTTATCTCAAAAGTTTCATCTGCTGAAACAGCGGACAAATCAAGAGTTTCTGCCAAAGTGTATTCAACCGTATCAAATGGATTTATGGTTTCTGTGTAAGTGTCGGTTTTCTGTTGGAAGATTGTATTGTTCTTCTTACTATAATATTGTATAGGAATATTGGAAACAGGCTGTAAACCGAGATTGGTAATCTTTACCTTTATATGTTCTTCATTCAAAGTACAAGCACTATCGGCAGAAAGTCCCACAACAGAAACCTCAACAATGCTCGGATTATATATAGGTGCATTTTGTATTACCACATTATATGTAGCCTTATGTCCTAAACAACCATTGTCTGTATAAATCGTCAATTCGTCGTTATATGTTCCTATTGTCATAGGATTTGTCGAAGAAGCCTTTACCCACGCCGCTTGCGAAGAGCCGGTAGCTGATGTTCTGACAATGCCTGCCGTATTGGCAAGCGTAAGATTGCCAGAAGAACCCTGCCATACACTTGCAGGGACATTATGTCCTGCTGCGAAATTTGCTCCGTTAACCGCAACAGCATCTATAACCGTACCAGTTGCATCTTTCAACAAATAACCTGTTTTCTTATCTGCTCCGACTGTACCGGAAGATATACCGAGGACACCTTCTGCAGTTACCGCATTTGCATTAACCGGTATAAGAACAACAGATTGATTTGCTTCCAAAATATAACCTGCAGGGAAATTATACGTTTTCGTAGGCGATGTTGATAAAGCTACATTGTTACCTGAATAATAAACAAACGAGTAACCTGTCAAGTCTATACTTCCATTACCGAAATTACTTATCTCATAAGCATTATTCGTAGTTACCCACGAAGGCAAAGGACTTGTTACACCGTTTTCAACACTTGCGTTCTTATTGAACTGCAACTCTGTTATCTTCAACACCGGTACTTCTCTCTTGGCTGAGAAATAAAATGCCGTATCCGCATACAACTGAGTTGTTGTAAGGCTCTGAGATTTTAAGAACGGAATATCATCGTCCATTCCTTTGAACCAATAAATAGAATCATTAGATGTAACGCTTAGATTTGCACTTGTTCCATAGTTTACATTTGTACTTTGATTTGCAAGAGCTGGTAACTGGTAATTAGACAAAATAACAGCTCTCGTTGTATCATTGGTGTTTACTGTATCGGCGGCAAGGGAAGAAAATGCCGTCAATATCATTCTCGTATCGGCAGAAGTTGCAGCCAAATTTGCAGTTTGAGTAAAGGTAAATCTATAATCCGTATTCGGAGCTATAGGATGTGTTATCAAACCTCCGTTAACCGCAACGCCGTTATCAACCTTATAATACATTCTTGCAGTATTTGCAGGAATGGTATTGGAACTTATGTTCTTATAATTAACAGTTACAGTTTCTTGTCCGAAATTACAACTTGAATATACAGGCATTCCGCCAGCTTCACTATAATCTCCGCTACCTATCTCCACTGAGGTAACAAATATATTACTTGTAGGAGGTTCAAATTCCAAAGCTCCTATACATGTATTCGCAGCAGGTCGGGTTCTTCCGAAAAAGTCATCTGTAACACCAGCGATAGGGATACCTTTATAGCAAACAAATGTACTTGTCGTATGCAAATTGTTCCATGCCATAAAGAAAGGATTTTCCGTATAATAAAAACTTGTTTCCCCGCTAAGGGTTTGCCATTGTTCGGCTGAGGTAAGGTTGTTGGTATTGAACTTAAACAATATATTGGAAGGGGAATTTTCCATCTTATAATACATATTATTCGATAAGGCAAAAGATGCGGCTGCATTGGTTTCGGAAGTCCTTTCCCATATTGCAAATCCCATTCCCTCGGAAACGACTATATTGTTCTTGACTATTACACCCGTACTTGTCTGTCCTTGACTTCCAAGACTTAAAGCTGTCGCCTGTTTTCCTGTTACACCTGCATCGGATACATATATATTATTGTAAACAATGGAGACATTTTCACCGGACAAAAACTTGACACCTGAAAGGTGAATATTTACAACACCTTCATTACTGTTCTTTACACTTATCTTATTATTCGCAATCTTGGAATTGCCAGCATTGATTTGTGAAAGACTTATTGCCGTTATCTTCTCCAAGTCGAATATATTCTTATTTATATTGAAGTTCTTGGACGCCTGCACCATAATGGCATACTTTTCTCCGCCGACCGTTGTAATATCAGGCGATGAATTGAAAACATTTTTACTCACAGACAAACCATCATTATATTCTGCATATATAATGTTGTCCGAAATAGTTTGCGAACCACCAATCGAAACAGACTCATAATCGAAAGTCGTATTCTTAATTACAATACCGTTTGTCATAGAAGTAGGCGACAAACCTTTAATGTTTATCACCCTATCTGCAACAGCAGAGAAATAACAACTATCTATAGTTACGTTACTTGCTGCCGATAAATCCAACACCGCCGTCGGCTTCAAACTGCAAACAGACTGAGTTTGCTCTGCTCCGAAAGTAATTGAGGAAAGGAAGTTACATTTTTTGAACTCTATATGATTAGAAGTTTGAGACAATTTAATTACACTTCTTTCGCTCATAGCAACGGAATTGTTATCCATATAGCTTTTAGCAGGAAGGAATGTCAAATTCTCAAATCTCAGATATTTACAAGCTGAAAGATCAAAAGAAGTATTTCCTCTGACAGTATCATTTACATAAAACTTTACCGGCACATTCGGATTTGATGAAGTAAAGGTTATTGTATTCGTCGCACTTGCCCCTTGTATCGTGGTAGGAAATTTCAATATATCCCCACAAACATCATCAGCTCCCGACTCTATTTTTATAGTAACAGGGGCACCGACACCGCATACTTCCAATACTTTGAACGCCTGCGAGAAGTCTTCAAAAGTCCTTGTTGCAGGAACTCCTTGTACATTACCAATGGCATAAACACCATTCATTGCTCCATCACATGAAATAATGTCGTACGTAATTGTATCATTCAAAGTATTCCAATCTATATCAGGAGGCAAAACATTCGTCCATGCTGCTACATGTCTGTAGCCGGCTGGCAAATTCAAAGATGAAGTAACATTGAAAACAGTCGAATCCCCCGGAGCAAGTGTTCCGTTCCATGTTGCATTACCGGTAGAACCGTTATCCGCCAAGAAACTAACCTTAATTTGTGAAAGAGCTCCAGAACCATCATTCCTCAAATACACTCCGAAGTTTGAATTGGTATTTGCGTTAATCTTCTGATTAGCCGGTGTCGCCAATTTTTCCGACAAAGCTGCATCAACAGGAAGAACACAATTCTTCAAAAAGTCGAACTTGAAGTTAACCTTGTAATTTATCATACCATCGGCAGTATTGAATGGAGCCGTACAAGCCTCAACGTATGAAGTTCCTGTTTGTGTAAACTGTCCCGTTCTATTATTACCTGTTGTGGAAATACATTCGACCTTGGTTGTTCCACCGGCATTTGGAGCCGGTCCCCAACAAGTCTTTATCATTATATCACTTTCACCATCCCATAAGAAAGGTTCATCAAACTGAATATAATGTTCTCCTACCGGCGGAGCCACAAAAGTCGGATTAGAATAAATACGAGTCAAAGTCGTAGCAGCATATAAATAGCCTTGGTCTAAAACCCAAGCAGGGTCTATGTTGCCTATGGATAGAGAGAAATTCGGCATTACAAAGCCGGCTGCCGATTGTGTTACATTATAATATAAGCCACCTATTTCCCCTGCACTGAATCCTGCTCCTCTCAACTCCTCTGCCGTATATCTCATTTGGAACATCGAAGCTAACTTATTCGTAGGAATCATCAGTTCCTGATTACTCGTCTGAGTTTCCCTGATTTTCTTCGTTCCCTCATAAGGTCTTATTATCGTATATTTGTTAAACGTGCCATGCACAAAAGGATAACGCATTTCATTTCCCTTTGCATCCTTTGCCAATACTCGCCAATAGGTAGATTTTCCGAAACCATTGAAAGGAATACTTCCCTCATACATATAATTAGCAGCATCAACCAAAGTCATATTCACCTCTGCAGTAGAATACACTCCGTTATCGTCCTCCTGCTTGAACTCTATTTTCACAGCATCGGCCGCAGTTGACATTGCACCACCTGCATCTCTTATCTGCATACGAACCAACACATCGCTACATGTAGGATAATTAGAAATGTTCGGAGCTTTCACAATGCTTCTTATCTGCGGCACTCTCACCTCATCACCTGCCACACTTGCCACATATAACCTCACATCATCTATAAACCAACCCGAAAAATTGGCAGCTGCACCACTCGAAGCCGGCAACACAAATCTGAACTTAACAGTTGTTGCCGAAGAAGTCAAGGTCGAATACAAATAAAACACCTCGCTTTTCCAATACGAATTATCCAAATCAGCAACATCTATATTGCTGTTACCAGTCCAATATGAAACTTTCTTGAAACTGCCATCGAAACCGGAAACACCGGAACCGTAACTTGGGTCATAACAACTCGGGTTTACAGGATTCTGTAAGGTCAAAGGAGCCCACGTACCATTAGGTTTCAAAACCTCAACTCTACCACCATTTTGATTATTCAAAATAGGAATATGGCTGAATTCCAACCTTGTCGCACAACCCGGCTGAATCGTAAACTCAGGAGAAGTTATCGTTACCTCAGCGGTCGCCGGTTTCATTCTCAAAGACTTTTCCCCCGTAGCAGCAAGGTCGTTATATATAACTACATTGCTCTGACTTGACACCGTCCAACCGGCAGGAATACCGTTTTCAAAATCAGCATGAGTAAGCAATACCGGTCCATTAGCTGTTCCTTGTGCAAAGCCGCACAAAGGTAACAACAACATGAACAGCCCTGTAAAAAATAGAACTCTCTTCATATTCAAAACATTTATTATTCTCTATTCCAAATATTTAATCGCAGGAGCATAAAAACAAGCCCTCCAATCCAACTCGCAAATATACAATAAATTCTGCTTCCTGCAAGCCTTTTGGCGAAAATAAAGACACCCGACTACAAAGCAAGGTTAGTTATCAAAAGTTAAACCACCAACCTACCGTCTCTTTTTCTCTGATACAAACATGAATAATATCATCAAAAGTGCATACCTTTGCAACATGAAAAAAATCTCGACACTACTTATCATTTTGGCAAGCACTTTCTGTGCAACACTTTTTGCACAAAGAGACAGTCTCTATATGTTTGAGTTCAATACCTTGCCAAAAATGCGTACCATTAAGGTATATCTATACACCATAGACGGGAAAATCGACCCCCGCCACCCTTTTGGATACTTCTACGGCAATTCAAGAACACCTATACCACACAAAGACGTTCCAAAAGAATGGCGGATAAAACTGAAACGCAACAAGAAGATGAACAAATACTCCTACACCTTCCATTACAACCGACTCAAAGATGTGAAATCCTTTGCCAATTATGACACCGTCAACAAGCAATACTTCTTCTACACCCCTCTTGAAGGCAAAAATTGCTACAGAATCATCAAAATGATTTACGAATACACAGACGAAAAAAACACCAAACTGAAAAACCTGAAACTCATTTACGAAAACATAGCCATCGGCTCCATCAAGATAAGAGACCATAAACAATAAAACATATATAGAAGCAAGTTATGAAAAGAGTACTTTTAACCATAGTCCTACTCTCCGGCATTGCCACCGGCTGCAAATTGCAAGCCCAGAGAATAGAAGAAGCCTGCGAAATCATCGGCACAAGCATAAAAGACAACCAATACAAAGAGTTTACCATAGATGGCTCCGGCTTTCTATCCTATATTTGGAGCGGCAGCAAAAACTCCGAAACCTGCATGAACGTCGATTTGATCCAAATCACCATATCAAAAGAAATCACACCCACAGGCTACAAAGTATGGCTTAACTGCATAGACGGAGTGAATTGCATAAGCGAAAAAGGACGCGTAGGCAATGACGAAAACTTCTATGGAGAATACAACAAAACTTATCTGCCGGCAAAAAGCGAAAATGAGATGAACGCCATCTACACCCAATTAGACTACCTGCTACGCTTAGCCAATGAAATAAGATAATAAACAACACTTATAAAATACAAAAGCAGAGCCTTTTATTCATCGGCTCTGCTTTTGTATTAACCGGCGAACAAGCAAGTATAGTAGTTTGGAGTAGTTGCAAAAAAATCCACAATACGAATGAATGCAAAGAAAAAGGGGCTATGACTTTTAAAAACCATAGGAATTATGGATAAACCGGAGAGTCTATAAAACCGGCAAGGGCAAGGATACGTTCTTCTCTTCTTGCTCTCCTTTTATTGCTAATAAGCGGGAAGGTTATATGGTGGTTCTTTGGCTGCAAGGTGTTCATCAAAGCAGGAGTTTTATTTCTCTTGCTTTTTCCGATTTGGTTTCTATTTCTATTCGGGCGTAATGCTCAGGGAGTATTTCCTTTACTCTTTCACTCCATTCCATAAAGCAATAGCTGCCGCTGTAGAGGTATTCCTCCACTCCTATTTCCTCTGCTTCTCTTATGCTGTCTATTCTGTAAAAATCGAAATGGTATATCTCTCCTTCGCTTTCGGAGAAGTAGGCATTGACTATTGCAAAGGTGGGCGAGCAGATATTATCCTCACAGCCCAAGGCTTTGCAAAGGGCTTTGGTAAAGGTTGTTTTCCCTGCTCCCATCTTACCCTCCAAGGCAAACACCCTCTCTTTGCCGCAAAGCTGCAATATATCCTTTGCCACAGCGTCCAATTCCGACAAACTCTCTACTCTGTACAACTTTTCCATCAGTTTTTCTTATTTACAAGATGAATGAACGGTATCAATATTTCTTCCATCGAGATACCGCCGTGCTGGAAGGTGTTCTTATAGTATTGGACATAATGATTATAGTTGTTGGGATATGCGAAAAAGTCGTTGGCTCTGGCGAAGATATACGGGGAAAGTATATTCAAACGAGGCAGGAATATGTCTTCCGGCTTGCCTACTGCGAAGACTTCTTTCTCATTATAGTCCAACAAGCGTCCCACCTTATACCTGAGGTTCACCGAAGCCTCCTTGGTTGCCTTTATCTTTACAGCTTTGTTCACTCTTACTGAGCCGTGGTCGGTAGTAATGAAGATATTCACGTCTTTATCGCTCAAAAACTTCAATACCTCCAAAAGAGGAGAGTGTGCGAACCAAGTCTGAGTAACACTTCTGTATGCTTTTTCGTCTTCTGCCAACTCCCTGACCAAATCCGACTCCGTCCTTGCATGAGAGAGCATATCAATGAAATTATACACTATGACATTCAGTTTATTGTTCATAAGATTAAGCAGATTATCTATCATTCGTTTGCCGTAGGTAACGTTCAGAACCTTATGATAGGTAGTCTTTATATTGATATTGTGTCGCTGAAGTTGTTTTTGCAGAAAGAGGTGTTCGTTTTGGTTTTTATTGCCCGCCTCATCTTCGTCCAACCATAAGTCCGGATAGGTTCTTTTTATGTCATACGGCATTAAACCTGCAAAAATGGCATTCCTTGCAAACTGTGTAGTGGAAGGGATTATGCTGTAATAAAGGTCCTCTGCCTCCACATGCAAATAAGGTTCAATCATAGGTTGCAAGGCTTTCCATTGGTCGAAGCGGAAGTTATCTATCACTATCAAAAACGAGGGTTTATCCTCCTTCAATTTCGGAAAGACTTTCTTCTGCAAGAGTCTGTGAGAGAATAATGGTACATCTTCGTTCCCTTTCTTTATCCAAGAAATATAGTTTCTCTCATAGTATTTGGAGAACTGTATATTTGCCTCCGTCTTTTGCTGCTTCAATATATCGAAAATACTTTTGTCATTTGACTCCGCAAGCTCTATTTCCCAATAAACCAACTTTTTGTAAATCTCTGTCCACTCTTCAAAATCGGGATTTTCCATCATTCTCAAACCGATTCGGTTAAATTCCTGCCTGTAATTCATAGTCGATTGCTCACTCACAAGACGCTTGGTCTCCAAATGCTTTTTCAAGGTAAGCAATATCTGATTGGGATTGACCGGTTTTATGAGATAATCCGAAATCTTGCTGCCGATGGCTTGCTCCATTATATGTTCCTCTTCGCTCTTGGTAATCATGATAACGGGTAAGGCGGGATAACGGTTCTTTATCATCGTAAGGACTTCCAATCCCGTCAAACCGGGCATGTTTTCGTCCAAAAACATAATATCGACCGAACGTGCAGCCAGAATATCAAGGGCTTCATTGCCATCAACAGCAGGCAATACATCATAACCCTTGGTTTCCAAGAAAAGAATATACGGTTTCAATAAGTCGATTTCGTCATCGACCCAGAGTATCTGTGCCATAATATTTCCATTAAAAGGTTTTACTTATAGGAAACGTTTCAGCACTCGAAAATGTTATGCCTTCAGGAAAACTATTTGAGGAAATCGACAATCTTTTCCTCGTCCAAAGTTATCGACTTAAACAAATCGACCACTTTGCCGTCCTCCAACAATACCACCAAAGGCTGCCTGCCCTTTGTTGCCGAAAGAAAATCCATAGGCGGGACGAGTACGGAAGGCAGATGTTCGACATTTGTGGAAGAATAAAACTTCTCTATATTGTTTTCATTGCCCCAAAAAGCCACAACGAAGTCCTCCTTTGCCAAATCGTGCCTTTCAATCATCACATTCAACTTGATTGCCGTCCTTTTGCAATGCTTGCAACCGGTGGAATACAAGCACAAGACTTTTTTGCCTTTTTCCACATTCAAATCTGCAAGTCCCTCATTCTTCAAAAGCAAATCGAACTTCTCCATATCAAGACTCGCACTCTTGTCATAGAGAGAATAAACAATCAAATCGGGAGCTTTTATGGTGTAAGCCGTAGCCGTACTCAACACAAAGAATGCCAAGCATAAGTACTTGCACCATTTCTTTTTCAAGCCCTGTTGCCAAAACAAGAAATAGGACAGAGCCAATAAAATCACGTTCTTTACAATCGTCTGAGCATCGGAAAGAATCAATACTGTACCGAAGCAATGACAATTCTCCTCGGAGACATCAAACAAAAGGGGTTTGAGCAAGACATAGAGCGTAAAAAAAGCCAAAGAAGCTATTGTCAACCAACGGACAAGCCTTTGGCAAAGCCCTGCAACCAGAGACAAACCCACAAACGCCTCAAAGCCGACAAGAAACCTTGTCAGAAACTGAGTAAAATTCCAAGAGAACAGTTTATGTTCAAAAACGAACATATCCACGGCATCAATCGATAAGTACTTTGTAAGGGCAGAAACAATGAATACCGCTCCTATCAATACCCTTGCCGCAATACCGATCGTCCGTTTCGCCGATATAGTGTCTAACTCTCTGTACACGATACCGAAGTAGCCGAAGTTCCCGGAAGTGCTTTCTTGCTCAACAATTCATCTATATTTAACGCAGAGCAATCTCCGTCATAATCCGCAACCGTTGTTGTTTGACCGTTATCATACGTACACAAACAATCCGTTGTATCGGCACAGGAGAAGAAAGCAAAGCTCGCTGCAAATAAGGCAAGCGAAAAAACAATCTTTTTCATGTCAATTTCTATTTTCATATTACAAAATATGGGGAACTCCTTCCTTAGAAAGAAGCGTTCCCCATCATAAATCTTAGTTCAGATTACTTTTCTTCGCAAGAAAGAACGATTGTTCCAAGTTGTTCTATACCTTGCCATTTATCGCTCAAAGTAAGATCACCCAATTTAACTTGATCGCAATCGTTATCGAATTCTGTAACTGTTCCTACAACACCCACAGCTTCTCCGTCGATCGTTGCTTTACATTCACAATCTGATTTGTTGTCGCAAGAAGCGAATGCAAACATGGCAACGCCTCCCAAAATAAACAATGCTTTTTTCATAGTATTTAAACTTTTACTTTTTCATTCCTACTCTATTCAAGGATTTTCGGACTTCTCCCGGCTGCCCGTTATACAGGCTTACCTATTTATTTTCTATTCTTTTTAGACTTAACCAATGCTTTTTGTACTGTACCCTTATATGCAGGTTCATTCAAGCATTCACTAACTGCTGCTTCCTCTGCTGCTGCTCTTTGTGATAGTTCCTTATACTTTTTGAACGCCTCTGTTCCGTTAGTTTTGTTCTTTTGAGCTGCTTCCAACTCATCAGCAAACTTAACAAAACTCTCTACCTTTGCTTTGCAAGGATCTTCTTTTGCAACTTTTGCAGCAGGTGCTGCTTTTTCAGATTTTGCAGCAGGTTTTGCAGCAGGTTTTGTTTCTTTCTTTGCAACAGGAGCTTCTGCTTCTTCAGCAGGAACTTCCGCTACTTGTTCTACTTGTGTTTCCTCAGCAGGAGTTGCTGTCTCTGTTGTGGTTTCTGTTTTTCCGCCACACGCAGCCATCAATGCTATTACGGCTGCTCCCAAAAATACTCTTCTCAATTTCATTTTATATATGCTTTAAAGTGAATATATTTCTTAGCACGGGCAAAGGTACAAAAAAATCATTCTTTTGCAAGACTTTATGTTCGTTTTTTCTTCCCCTTTTTCTTTTCTGTATTGCATAACAAATACTTAGCATTTTCATTTATTCGTCTCCTTTCAGCATTTCGTCCTGTATGAATACTGATTCTTTATGGATTTGTTCGAATATTTCCTTAATAAATTCGCCATTCAAGCCCTTGGGTTCGGCTTGTTGCATACGCTCTTTCAAAAGTTTATCCCATCTGTTTATTTGTAATACGGACATATTCTTCTGTTTCTTTATGTGTGAAACCTGCCTCGATATTTGCATTCTTTTTCCTAAAAGGCCGATTATCTCCGTATCTATCTTGTCTATCTTCTCCCGTAACAGCTCCAAGTCGGTTTGCCTTTGGTCTTCTTCACGTGTAATCTTCAATCCATCGATTAAGTTGTGCAACTGCTCGGGGGTGAGCTGCTGCAAAGCGTCTGTTTTAGCCTCTTCGGGACAAGGGTGCATTTCCACCATCAAGCCGTCGAAGCACAGGTTCATCGCTGTCTGTGCAAGCTCGAAGACAAGTTCCCTTTTGCCGGCGATATGGCTCGGGTCGCATAAGATTTTCAGCTCCGGCATAAGTCGTCTCAGTTCTATGGGTATCTGCCACAGCGGACTCTGTCTGTAAATGCCGTTATCGGCAAGGGAGAAACCTCTGTGTATGGCATAAACATTTCGACAGTTGCTTTTTTGCAGTCGTTCCATTGCTCCAATCCAGAGTTTCAAATCCGGATTGAGCGGGTTCTTTACAAATATAGGTTTATCCGTTCCGCTTAATGCCTCTGCTATTTCCTGCATGGAGAAAGGATTGCCGGAGGTTCTCGCTCCAATCCACAATGCGTCCACTCCGCTTTTCCGACACAGTTCCACATGTTCTGCACTTGCCACCTCGGTACATACTCTCAGTCCGAAAGTTTTCTGCACCTCCGAAAGCCAAGCCAAACCCTCCTCTCCCACTCCCTCAAAGGCAGAAGGACGTGTACGCGGCTTCCAAAGCCCTGCACGAAACAGCACGTTGGGATAAGCAACAAGCCTTGCTGCTGCGGACATAAGCATTTCCCTGCTCTCTGCCGAGCAAGGTCCTGCAATCAACAACTTATCAGTTGAGACAAATCTCAATCCTGTCATTCAAACTCTTGCTAAAAGTGGAATAAACAGCGGGATTACTTTTTTTCTTACCCTTTGCAGCATTTCCGTTTGCTGCCTGTTCTGCTTTCAGATGTCTGACCTCCTCTTCCAAATCTTCTTCCCAAAGGTCTATCTGTCTGTTGAAATAGTAAAAATCTTCCATATACGTTCTCTTTGATTTCAAACCCTTTGTATCAAGAGAACGTCTGAGGTGATACAATATTGTACCACCTCATGGCTTTTCTTTTTTATTATATGGTAAGGACGATGGAATTTTCCTTAGCCAACTTACGCATATTTATAAGTGCGTATCGCATTCTGCCCAATGCGGTATTTATGCTTACGCCTGTTTTGTCGGCAATTTCTTTAAAAGACATGTCGGCATAGTGTCGCATTATCAAAACACGTCTCTGCTCCTCCGGCAACTGCTTTACCAACCGCCTGATGTCTTTGTGTATTTGTTTGCGGATTATTCTGTTTTCTGCCGATTCGTCGAAGCTGTCTATCATCTCGAATATGTCATTGTCCTCGGTAGAATGCAACAACTTCAACTTTTGGTTCTTTCTGAAATGATCTATGACGAGATTATGGGCAATTCTCATGACCCACTGTATCAACTTTCCCTCGTCCCGATAAATTCCGGCACGTAATGTGGTGTCCACCTTTATGAAAGTCTCTTGGAAAATGTCGTCCGACAAAGCTCTATCTTTAACCATGGAGAATATATAGTTGTATATTCTCTGCTGATGCCTTGCCATCAATACCTCGAACGCTTCTTTCTCGCCCGCGGCATAAGCCTTGACCAAGTCGAAATCATTTCTTTCATCTGCTCTGCTCATAAAAACTCCTTTCTTGTAAAATGTGTTTAAGGGTTGCTTTTATTCACCCGAAATCATCATTTTGCGGTTTCTGTAAAAGAAGTAATAATGTTGCTCTATAATTTCTTCGTTTTCGTTAATCAAGGAATTGTCGTTGCAAAGATATGCCAAAAGCTCGTACTTTCCAAACTTTTTCATGGATTTTCTTCACAATATTTTTTCAACAAACTGATTGACAGATTGTTCACCAAGATTTATTTTTGCCTATTTATCATTTTCTCAAAGCCTATGCCGCCAAGAGCTTAACGAAACGCCCTTTCGGCATTCACGAAACGCCGAAAGAAAAAATTCAAACGCCCTTTCATTTTACCGAAAGGGCGTTTGAGTAAGTGCCTGATTTCTTGTGTGTATCAGAATTGCCTTATTCTATCTCGAATATATTGAAATCGTTTGTGTGAAGATCGAAACAAAGGAGTTTGTCCAAAAGTGTATCCGGACTGTCGAGAAGGTATTTTATTGCTTCGTTGGTTGCCATGCAGGCGGTCATGGCAGGCAGCACTCCCATGACCGCCTTGCTCGGGTTATTCCTACTTGCGAGTTGCTCTGCTTCGGGGTAAAGGCTGCGATAATTGCTTCTGCCTTTGCAGGGCGAGAACAAGGCAAGCTGTCCCGAGGTTTCGCTTATGGAACTGTACACAAAGGGCTTTTGTAACTTCATGCAGCTGTCGTTTATAAGGTATCTGGCTTTGAAGTTGTCCGTTGCGTCCATAACTATGTCGTATTCGGAAATGATTTCTTCGGCATTGTCTTCATCGAGAAAGCATTGGTAAGAACGGTATTCGCATTCGGAGTTCAGTTCTTTGAGGTTTTGTGCTGCCATTACGGCTTTCGGCATATTCTCCTGACTTTCCCTATACAGCACCTGCCTTTGGAGATTGCTTATGCTTACCTTATCATTATCCACAAGCCCTATCCTGCCCACACCTGCCGCAGCAAGATATAGGGAAATAATGGATCCCAATCCGCCTACGCCCACAACAAGACAGGAGGAGCAAAGGAGGATTTCCTGCCCTCGCTCTCCGAAGTCCTGTAAAAGGATTTGCCTGTTGTATCTTGCCTTTTGCTTTTCGCTCAACATCAGTTCAAGATTTTATCCCAATCCTTGAATATGACGTCATAGCCTTGGGAACGAACCATTTGTTCCATTTGTTCCACGCTTCTGTCGTCATTGATATGGAATTGCTCCAACTCCGTATTCGGGTGGGCATATCCGCCCGGATCCGTCTTACTGCCGGCACTCATGGAGGTTACTCCGAGGCTCACAAAGTGATTTCGCATTTGCGGAGTCTCTCTTGTGGACATCGCAACCTCAACATCGTGATCGAAAATACGGAATGCCCAAATGGTTTGTGCAAACTCTTTTTCGTTCATGTAGAAGTCGGCTTCGTAACCGCCTGCGGCAGGTCGCATTCTCGGGAAAGATACGGAGTATTTGGTCTTCCAATAATTCTTTGTCATGAAACGCAGGTGCATTGCGAGATAAACCATTTCCGTCCGCCATTCTTCCAAGCCTATCAAAGCACCCATGCCCACTCTGTGTATGCCTGCCTGTGCCAAACGCTCGGGAGTGCCGAGACGATAGGTGTAATTGCTTTTCATTCCCTTGGGGTGATAGTGCTTATAACGCTTCTCGTTGAATGTCTCTTGATAAACATAGACGGAATTGGCTCCTGCCTTTATCAGACGTTCGTATTGTTCGACATGCATTGGAAAGACCTCAAGGTTTATGGTCGAGAAATAAGGACGACACAGTTCTATGGCATGTTCTATGTATTCCACGCCGGCATGTCTCGGAAATTCGCCCGTCAATAGCAGCACATTGTCATAACCCATGGACTTGATTACCTTGATTTCTTCCATAATCTGTTCGTCCGTAAGGGTTATTCGACCTATGTGATTGTTGTGATTGAAGCCGCAATAAATGCAATGATTGCTGCATTCGTTGGAAAGGTACATCGGAATATAGAATTGCATTACTTTTCCGAAACGTCTTTGGGTTATACTGCGGCTCATTTGTGCCATTTGTTCGAGAAACTTCTCGGCAGCAGGGGAAATCAAGGCTTTGAAGTCCTCTATATCAAGTCTGTTCTTTGCCAAGGCTCTGATGGCATCGCTTTCCGTTTTGGAATAAATGCTTTCGGTTACCTCCTCCCAGCAAAGGTTCTTGATGGTATCATAAAATGTTTCTTTCATTTCGACTTTTGTTTTTCGATTCTTCCATCGGGAAAGACTTATTCTATCTTTCCAGCTCCTGAAACTTCTCTTGATATTCTCATGGCACAGAAATTGGGACCGCACATGGTACAGAAAGGAGTACCGTGAACCTTTTCCGCTCCGTAATACTCTCTTGCCCTTTCGGGATCTATCGAGAGATTGAATTGATCGTTCCAACGGAACTCGAATCTTGCCTTGCTCAAAGCATTGTCCCTCTCCATGGCAGAAGGGTGTCCCTTTGCAATATCGGCTGCATGGGCTGCAATCTTGTAAGCCATGATGCCGTTTCGTACATCTTCCTTATTAGGCAAGCCCAAATGCTCTTTCGGAGTTACGTAGCAAAGCATTGCCGTGCCGAACCAGCCGATCATTGCCGCTCCTATGGCGGAGGTGATGTGGTCATAGCCCGGTGCTATGTCCGTTGTCAAAGGTCCCAAGGTATAGAAAGGTGCATTGTGGCAACACTCCTTTTGTTTCTCCATATTTTCCTTGATTTTATGCATAGGAACGTGGCCGGGACCTTCGATAAGAACCTGTACATTGTGCTTCCATGCCAGCTTGGTCAATTCTCCCATTGTTTCCAATTCTCCAAATTGAGCTTGGTCGTTTGCATCATGAATACTGCCCGGACGCAATCCGTCTCCTATACTTACTGCAACATCGTATTGTGCCAACAATTCGCAAATTTCATCGAAATGAGTGTAAAGGAAGTTTTCCTGATTGTGTGCAGTAATCCACTTTGCCATTATGGAGCCGCCGCGGGAAACAATTCCTGTCAATCGTTTTGCCGCATAAGGGATATGTTTCTGCAATAAGCCTGCGTGAATTGTGAAATAATCGACACCCTGTTCGCATTGTTCGATAAGGGTATCCTTGAATATTTCCCACGTAAGGTCTTCTGCCTTGCCGTTAACCTTTTCCAATGCTTGGTAAACAGGCACACTGCCCATGGGAACAGGGCAATTACGAATTATCCACTCTCTTGTCTCGTGGATATGCTTGCCTGTGGATAAATCCATCAGTGTATCGCCGCCCCAACGTGAAGACCATACGGATTTTTCCACCTCTTTCTCTATATCGCTGCTCAATGCGGAATTGCCGATATTGGTATTTATCTTCACAAGGAACTTGCTTCCTATAATCATAGGCTCTGCTTCGGGGTGGTTAGGGTTTGCCGGAATGACGGCTCTTCCTTCTGCCACCTCCTGACGCACAAATTCGGGTGTTATGTAGCTGTTTTCTTTCTTTCCCGAAGCAAGATTTTCTCTTATAGCGACGTATTCCATTTCAGGAGTGATGATTCCTTTCTTCGCCAAAGCCATTTGAGTTATCTCACAGCCTTTTTTTGCTTTGTAAGGCAGGTTCTTGGGTTGGAAACGCAGTGCTTCCAAAGCAGGATCGTTCAGTCTCAATTTGCTGTAAACCGAAGTAAAATCATCAAGCTTCTGTAAATCCTCTCTTTTGCTTAACCAACGGTCGCGAAGTCGAGGTAAGCCTTGCTTCAAATCAATCTTTACGCTATCGTCAGTGTAAACGCCGGAAGTATCATAAAGCCTTATGCTGCCATTACTATGTCTTACGCCGTCTATCACTGTATCTGTCAACTGCACTTCCCGCATGCCGACATTTATGTCGTGAATTTCTCCTTTGATATATACTTTCTTTGAAGCCTCATAGGCTTTGCAAATATCTTCTGTGTGTTTCATTGTATCAACTCTTCGTTTTATTTGACTGTTCTATAAATTCAAGAAATCCGTTAAAGGTGATGATGCTTGGGCTGTTTGAAACCTTGCAGCCAAACCGCTCTCGTATGCAATCCTTCCCGCTTCCGTCGCTTTGGCAAAAGCCTCTGCCATTCTCACAGGGTCGCCGGCTATTGCTATTGCGGTGTTAACCAAAACCGCATCGGCTCCCAACTCCATGGCTTCGGCAGCATGGCTCGGTGCCCCTATGCCTGCATCTATCACAACCGGCACATTGCTCTGCTCGATTATGATTTCCAACAATTCTTTCGTTACCAAACCCATATTGGTTCCTATTGGTGCTGCCAGCGGCATGACGGTTGCTGCCCCTGCTTCCTCCAACTGTTTACATAAAACAGGGTCTGCCTGAACGTAAGGCAAGACTATGAAGCCGTCTTTTGCCAATTCCTCCGTTGCTTTCAAGGTTTCTATCGCATCGGGGAAGAGATGCTTGGGGTCGGGGTGTATTTCCAATTTCAGCCAGTTGGTTTGCAAGGCCTCTCTTGCGATTTGAGCAGCGAATACCGCCTCTTGGGCTGTTCTCACTCCCGAAGTGTTCGGTAATAAGACCACTTCGTCTCTATCGATATGAGCAAGCATATCATCTGATTCCGAATGCTCCATATCAACTCTTTTCAATGCTGTGGTAACCATTTGAGTGCCGGAAGCCTTTATTGCTTTCCCCATTACCTCATTTGAAGGGAATTTACCGGTTCCGAGAAACAATCTCGAATTGAACTCTTTCCCTGCTATTATAAGCTTTTCCATTTGAATGTTTTTATACTGTTTCTATTGTTTTTACTGTTTAGTGTATGTTTGTTTGCCATTGTGTTATCTCTTCCCGAAGATTCCGAATGGTCTTTTCGGGATTCGGTGCTTCGAGAACAAGAGAAGAAATCGCTATTCCATAAACACCTGCCTCCATAAGCCCTTTTACATCTTCGAGACATATTCCTCCGATGGCATATACAGGTATATGAATATTGTGTTTCCTGCATTCGGCAATCAAAGTCCTGTATCCATCCACTCCAAGCACGGGGCTGAGCTTTTCTTTCGTCCGAGTAAATCGATAAGGCCCCACTCCCAAATAGTCGGCTCCGGATTTCGCTGCTGTGAAAACCTGTTCAAAGGTATTGCATGTAAGACCTATGATTTGTTTATCGGTCAATTTCTGCCTTGCAACAGTGATTTCCTCGTCTGTCTGCCCCAAATGTACTCCGCAAGCTCCCGTTTCAGCGGCGATTTCCGCATAATCATCGATTATCAATGACGCTCCTGCTTTATCGCATTCCTCTTTCAACCTCCAAGCCGCCTGCTTCACCGTATCCAAATCGCAATGCTTCATTCTCAACTGTATCAAACGTATTCCGTTATCCAATGCCACTTTTGCTCCCTCCTCATACGAATATCTGTCATTGGCATGTGTTATGAAATAAAGCCTGTCTGTATTCATTTGTTTCTTCATTCGTATTCCTTATTTGACGTTACGCCATAAACTTCCCATTAAAGCTGCTGCCGAAAAGCCCATCTCTTCCAATTCTCCGAACTTTCCTTCATCTATTCCGGAAAGAGCAAACACTTTTTCGTCTATCACAGCCTCCTTTGCTGCTTTCTGCAATTCTTCTTTTGAGAATTTGCTTTTGTATCCCTGCTTACTGATACTGTCGAAAATCGGAGATAGAAAAACATAATCCGCTTTCGGTTTCATCTGCCGTACTTCTTCCAAGCTGTGGCAGCTGTAACTTATTCTGCCTCTGTAACCGACCGTAGCCGTTCCGCCATTCCTTTTATTCAAATGCACTCCCCCTACTCCGAATCTGTCGGCAAGTTCTATGCAATCCTGCAAGCACAATCTCTCTCGCAATCTCACAGGAAAGGCTTCAAGCCATAGCTCCATATCTCTCTCGGAGAACGAAGGTTTTCTCAGATGAAAAAACTCCAAACGCCCGCTATCCAATAATGAAACTATGGTTTGTCGTTCCAAATCGGCATTTCCGAATTCCGGCATGGTAATTCCGATTAACCTCCGCATGTTGCACGAATAAGCGTTACGCTATCTCCTTCTTTGAGTTGGTAAGTACTCCAATCCTCCTTGCGTATTACTTTCATGCCTATGGCAACAGCAATATTGTCAACAGACTTACCATTCACCATTTCAGCCAACCGCTCCACAGAACAGTTTTCGCAGACTTCCATTTCTTTCTTATTCACGATTATCTTCATATATCACGAGTTTTTCAGGCTTAAAAAAATGATTCAAACTGCCATGTCCATGCCCCAAGAACAAGTCCTTTGCATTCAAAATGGCATTATGCACAAATTCCACGGCTTTGCCGACCGACTGTTCCAAATCACAGCCCATGGCACAGTACGAGGCAATGGCGGAAGAGAGGCTGCAACCTGTTCCATGTGTGTTTTGGGAATCTATCTTCTCGGAAACAAAGTCCTCAAACACCAAACGTCCGTCCTGCTTGCGGAGCAAAATATCCTTCAACTCCCTTTTGTTCTCCAAATGCCCGCCTTTTACAAGTACGGCTTTTGCTCCCAAATCCGCAATACGCCTTGCCGCCTCACGCATTTCCTCTTCTGTCTCTATTTTCTTCATATTCGACAGCACCTCAGCCTCATGCAAATTAGGCGTTACCAAACTTGCTACGGGAAAGAGGTATCTTATCAATGCATCTCGCAAATTCTCTCTCGCCAAAAGGCTGCCGCTTGTTGCCACCATTACAGGGTCAAGAACAACACTGCCTTTGAAACCGTTGTCTTGCAAACAGTCAGCAACACAACGGGCAATCGTCTCATCATGAAGCATACCTATCTTCACAGCTTTCACAGGCAAATCTGCCAATACCGCATTTATCTGCCCCTTTACGTATTTCTCTCCTATGGGCAGCACATCGCTTACCCCCAAAGTGTTTTGGCATGTAACAGCCGTTACGACGCTGCAAGCAAACACGCCCAAAGCCGACATGGTCTTCAAATCGGCTTGAATGCCTGCCCCTCCCGAAGAATCGGAACCCGCAATACTCATTGCCATATACACATTATTCATAAGCAACAAAGTTTTTTTCAAACTCTTCCGGTCTTTCGACCGACAAAAGCATGAACTTACATATATAAATATAAGGGGTGGAAAATAACCCGCTCCGCATTACCGTAACGGTTAAAGGGTATAATCTCAGCCTACGAAAATAAGCACCCCATGCAATAAACGACAACAACATGCCGTTTTTAATTCGGTGCAAAGATATGAAAAAACATCGAACTCCAAGATGGAAAAGAGTTTTTTATTCGTATCCTCGCCTGACTTGTACATAAACAAAATCAGGCAGCACAAAGAAACAGAGAAAAACAACTAACAAATAAAAACACACACAAATGAAAAGAACATTATTCGCAGCAGCTCTGATAGCCGTAACGGCATTTGCAGCCTGCACAAACAAGAAAGCAGAACAACAATTAGTAACACAAAAGGCTCTTCAAGACTCCATAGAGTCCGTATTGGCAAGCAAAAACGCAGAAGTCGAGATGTTGTTCCAACAGTTGAACGAAATAGAAGAAAGTCTCACTGCTGTAACGAGTAAATACGCCAATGTATCCAAGTTGAAGAACAGAACAGGAGAAGTGAATGCCGATACACGTAGCAGAATAACGGCACAAATTCAAGACATAAACGAGATTTTGAATGCCAACAAGCAGAAAGTGGATCAAATCAACAGTCAGTTGAGAAAGAGCAACAAGAACAACAAAGAGTTGACCGCTTTCATAGAAAAGTTACAACAAAGAATAACAGAACAAGAGGAAGAGATACAACTCTTGACGACCGAATTGCAGAAAAAGAAAATAGTTATAGAGAACTTAAACAAGAATCTCGATGAGCTAAGCAAGCAAAACCAAGACAAGGATGAGCATATAATGCGAATTGAAGAGGAAAAGAACACAGCGTATTACATAATCGGAACACGCAAACACTTGGTTGAGCAGAACATCATCAGCCGCAAAGGTGGCTTCTTGGGAATAGGCAAGAGAAGCTCGGTAAGCAGCGACAGCGACTTGCAGAAATATACCAAGATAGACATACGTAAGATAACCGAAATCAAGCTTTCAGGCAAGAAAATAAAAATCCTTACATCTCACCCAAGCAGTTCTTACACCTTGGTGGGAGAAGAGAAGAGACCTACTGCAATACAGATAAACAATCCTGCGGAATTCTGGCAAAAGAGCAAGTTCCTCGTTATCGAAATAGACGATTAAAAGAGAAAAACCGAAAAGTCATAACACAATGGAGGGAGATGCGATTATCGCACTCCCTCTTTATTTTTCCCTATACTTGACAAAAACCGCAAATCCTCCACCAAACCACCCTCCAAATACACCTCGCCAAATCCTTTCGGCGTTTGAGGAAATTAAAACGCCGAAATAATTTTTCCAAACGGCGTTTTAGAAAACTGAAAGGGCGTTTGGTTGTATTGGTTCCAAGTGGTTGATTTTTCAATAGTTGCCAGAGATGGTGAGGGGTTTGGATTTGTTGTCGGAATAGGTTGAAAAAACGGTTTATTTTCAGTGTGTTATTTGTTTGTTCCGAAAAATGTTCTACCTTTGCTCTATTAAATTTTTTTGAGAGATGAAGACAATTAGAAAATTCGGCATTTTGTTGCTTTGTATCTTTGCTGTAACGGCATTCTTCGCTTTTTCCAGAGATGAAAAGGAGGAAACAGGGAGAAATTCCGAGGAAGGAGCAAGAGGGGAGGTGTTCACAGAGACATTCACTGTGAATGCTGTGCAATTCAAGATGGTGAAAGTGGAAGGCGGAACTTTCCAAATGGGAGCTACCTCGGAGCAAGATGATTATGCATACTATGATGAATACCCTGTTCATTCGGTTACTCTCTCCGATTACTATATCGGACAAACCGAAGTAACGCAAGAACTATGGGAAGCCGTCATGGGTAGTAATCCTTCTTACTTTAAGGGCAATAATCAATGTCCGGTGGAAAAGGTAAGCTGGGACGACTGTCAAGAATTTATCAAAAAGCTCAACCGACTTACAGGAAAGAATTTCCGTCTGCCTACGGAAGCCGAATGGGAGTATGCAGCGAGAGGCGGAAATAAAAGCAAAGGCTATAAATACAGCGGAAGCAATGATGCAGACGCAGTTGCTTGGTATGAAAAGAACAGCGGAGGTAAGACACATCCTGTTGAGACTAAGCAATCCAATGAATTAGGCTTATATGATATGAGTGGCAATGTTTGGGAGTGGTGTCAGGATCGGTATGGTAAGTATTCGAGTCATTCACAGAGCAATCCCAAGGGAGCAAATACCGGTAGTGTCCGCGTTCTGCGTGGCGGCAGCTGGATCAGCAGCGAGAGGGACGTGCGAGTGTCGAATCGCTGCTACGACGCGCCCGGCGGCCGCAACGTCGACGGCGGTCTCCGCCTTGCCCTTTAAGTTTACCGCTTGGTAATCTATTTACAGACTGCATAGAAGTAAGATTACATAAAATCAACTTATTACAAGCATAAACCCAATGCCGTTTTATTGATGCCGAATCCGCGTTGGGGGGATTTTTTCGGGATTTGAGAAAATTAAAACGGCGGCTTATAATGTCAGACGTATGGAAAATCCGCCTTGTGTGGTAGAGTTGGGGAAGGCATTGGATACGTAAGGAGTGTTGGCGGTCATTTCAAAATAGGCTTTCAAGACGATTTTTTCTGTAAGGGAGTACTCACCTGATAGGTTCAAGGTGAAGACTTTGGAACCTGAGGATATAAGGTTTATGTTTTGGTCTATCTTTCGCAATGTGGTCTTATTGATGTTTATTGCCAAGTCTGCTTTGACCAAGATGTCGCTTTTGAGTTGTCGGGTATTGGCTTCGCCCATTCGTATGTTGAGTTCTACATCTTTGAAACGGTAACCTGCTCCGATGACGTAGGAGGTGCGGCTTACTTCCGTGAGTTGCGAGTTGGAGAAAGAGAGTGAGAGGTTACGATCTCGGCGTACTTCAAAATTGGTTTGGAAACTGTTTTTGAGGTTCACGTCTATCTTGAAAAGGGGACTTAGTTGCTCGCTTATGGTTACTTGATCTATTATGTCTTTTGCAATGAAGTTGTTGCTTATTTGGTTTCTTACCCATTCGGTTCCGTAATCGTAATTCTTGTCAAGAGGGACACGATTGTCGGTTGTGAAGGCTCCTATATTGTATTCGCAACTGTAATTGGAGGAAAGGGTGATGGAGTTTGCCCATTTCTTCACCCATTCGTTTTTACTCAAGCCTGTGTAGCTTATTTTCCAATTAGGCATAGGCATTTTCAAGAACGGACTGAGGCTTTGGGTGGAGGCGTTTCCTCCGGTATAGGCTGCGAGGAATGCAGGTATGAGTACTTGTTGGCTCAAGGCTCCGTATCCGTCGGGATAGAGTATTCCTGTTACTGTGTCGGCTATCATTATGCCTGAATAGTCGGAATTGAACGCTGCGTTTTTGGCTGCCAATCGTTTTGCTATCTCGCTGCGGTTGGAAAGGAAGGTTGTGAATGTGCTGCTGATGTTATCTGCGTCCGTTCCTTTGAAAAGGGTAGGCAGGGCTATTATGGATATGCTGTATCTGCCTGTTCGCATAGGAGAAAGCGGTCCGTTTATTCTGTCGAACTCGGTATCGTATTTGTAATATGCGGAGAACATTTCGCTTTTGGTTCGTTTGAAGCTGATGTCTATGTTCAATTCTTTGAATGGTTCGACCTTTACTTGTGCGTTTATGGTCTCGGTGCTTTTCTGTATCAAGGCGGAGTTAAGCATACTGTCGGTACTCAACCATGAATTGTCGATGGCTTTGTCTATTATGGAGAGACTTTGCGAGCCGAAGACGAAAGCGAAGCCGGGGGCGAAGTTTTTATCCGGTGTCGTTCCCAACCATTTTGCAACAGGCATGAAGCCGGGTAAGGAAGTGCCTTCGTTCAAACTGTAATTGACCGATACGGTTTTGATGCACGTTACAAAACGCAAGGAATAGTTCATTAGCTCTTTCATGAATTTGGCAGTGGCTGAAATGCTGTCAGAGGCAGTTGCGGTGGAATCCTTTTGGGCGTTTTTATTGTTTTGAAGTTTCATAGGTTTACGCGGTGTTCCGAAAGGGGTGTTTCCTTTTTGTGCTTCGTATGCCTTTTTGATTATAGGCACTTTGTTATACAGAGTGGATAGACTGAAACTTGTGGTTGCGGAAATTCGTCTTGCGTTTTCTATGTCGTTACCCAATGAACGGGTTGCCTCTGTCGAGGACATGAATTTGTATGTCCCGCTATAAGAAGCGTTCATTCTTACCCAATCCAAGTAAGGGAGTTTGTTTATAGGAACATTGACGCTTACTTTATAGTTTTGTGTGAATTGTTGAGCCCTGCCGAGTGCCATGACAGAAGTCCATACGGAATCTCTTTTCTCTTTGGTGTCTATTCTTCCGCGAGGTTCTTCTATGAGTGCGTTCACTGTTGCATCGTATTCAAACTTGATGTTAGATGTAAGGTCGTATTTGAAAGTGTAGGCTCTGTTCATATAGAACTGTTTATAGAAATAGGGTTCCATGATAACGAGACCTTGGCTTTTAGGTCTTAAAAGGGTTTCCTCAAAGTCTCTTACAACTTCTGTTCTGAAAGAGAAAGATTTCGGATAGTAGTAAAACGTAAAGTCTCTCAATATGGCAAAGGCTTTTTTCTTGAAGAGGGGAACCTTAGAGAACGGTTTCCAGCCTTTGGAGTTGACATCATATTGATAACCCAAGGAGCCTCTGTGTTGAGTCTTTGTATTATGGTCTATATCTACGTCTCTTGCATAAGTAGATGAGTAGGAATAGGAGGCGTTCCAGTTTTCTATGTCATAGAAGTGTCGTTTCAATGCTCTGTCGCCCAAACGGTCTTTTCTTATATTCATGAAATTGAGATTTGTGCGGCTGACATAATCTTGTACAAGGTGGCGTATGGAGTCTTTTTCCCGCTCGCTTCTGTAACTCATAAGGTCATTCTCCAATTTGACATCGGGATCGAGAGGGTTGTATTTCGGATTGCTTACGGATTGTGAGTAATCGAAATGAAGGGGTAGTCTTATGCCGATTTTCTCAGGGAAGAGTTTGCCGACTTCTATATTGGTTGCTATATCTATGGTACCGATATTGTCTTGTGATATTTCGGATATTTTTTGTTCTATGCCGCCAAAGCCTGCCGAACGATAGGAGGCGGAAACCGAAACATCGCCCAAATCCGCCAGATTGGCTCTTGCGAAGCCTGTTGCCGCCCAACCTCCGGAGCGATTGAAGTCTGTCAATCGTAATTCGTTTATCCATATTTCTGCCGATTTAGGCAGCATATCGTCATCGTCGTTCAGGCTTTGCTTCTTGGGATTTCGAATTCCTATCATGATGACCTTCACACCTGCAATATTGGGTGTGCCGAGTACGGTCATCTTTCTACCTTCATAATTCTCATAATATGGTATGGTGGAGCTGACTGTTTGGTCGTTGGAACGGATTCTGGCATTTCGGTTCTCTTTCACTTTTACGAGTTGCTCCAAATCTATATCCAATTCATTGTCTGGCGACCATATTGCTTCGCGATTGCTTGCTCCAACGTACCATGGAGTGAAAGTCAAGGGTACTTCGTATTCGTAATAGTTGTTGGTAAAGTCTGTTCCAAGTCTTATGAACAAAGAAAGGTCGCCTTTCTTATAATCGTCAAACTCGTTTATTTTTTCGGCATGAACAAACATCTTCAAACGTTTGTATTGCCGCATGTCGAAATCGGTTGTCTTATATATGGCTCTTGCGTCGCCATCTCCGAGTTCCCGAACTTTCAGACTTTGTGCCTGTTCGTTCATATTGGTTACGGAAGTCGTGCTGATTAATTTCTCTTGCTCTATTCCGGGTGGAATAACGTATGGAATAGGGCTTCGCATTCCGTTTTCTTCATAGTTCACTGATGCAACAGTAAAGGTGGTATTCTCACTTTGAGTTCCGCTCGGATAAATTCCCGGGGTGAGAAGATTGTCCGTATATTTTCTCCACTCTCCGCTTACGAGCTCGAATGTTCCGAATCTCAAAATAACAGGTTCTTCAAAGTCCCTTAGGAATACCCGCATGAAGCGAATGGATTGATAACCGTGAATATCGCCGACGGTTCTGTTCGGTTCTCTTATCGGGATTTTGAATTGATACCATTTGCAGTCTGTTGTTCTGCCGTTAGGCAATGATATATTGCGTGCTTCCTGTATATCGGCAATGTGATTTTTGCCGACAACCATATTTTCCGGCGTAAGGTCTATCACATATTCGTAATAGTTTTCGGCTTCTGAAAGAGTGTTGTCCTGATTTATGTCTTCAACATTCGGCAAGGACGATGACTGCGAACTGTACTCGGAATTATCCGATGCTATAGATGAATTGCCTTCTGCTCCGTTGTATTTCTTGTAGCGTTCCAGTATTTTGGCATTCGTTTGGTCGTAATGCTGACTTCTGAAATACATAAAATCATCTGCCGATGGGTCTGCTATAAGACGTTCGTATGCGTCTTGCTCCAACTGTTGGCTTGTAATTTCCAAAAATCTTGCGAAAAAAGTTCTTTCATCGGCAGATGACAATCCGTCATATCCAACATCCTGATATTGTCTTGCCGATGGGTCGTTACTGAATGCGTTTACGATGGATTGCAAACGAGGAACCCGACCCCAGATTGTTGTGTCCACATCGGCAACTTCCGCAGTTGTCGGCAATCCGTTCTCGAAACTCTTTCTGCCATCTCTCAATATATCTTCGGAAACCTCCCCAAGGTTGAAATAGAGCTTTCCTCCACTATGCTGAGGGTTGTCTATGAATGGATCCATTACCCAAAACTCAATGTATTCGATGTTTGCAGCTTCAAAATCCGTCGTTTCCAATTTTCGCATTATACCTCCCCAACGCGTTGATGGGGAACGCAAAGAGCCGTCCGGCATAAGTCCGGCGGAATACGCAGATGTGGTGTCGTAATTATAAGGTCCTCTTTCCGAAGGGTAGAAAGCAATATTAAACTCTCGGACATTGGGATTCTGTCCTTGCTGCATCTGTTTATTAGGGTGGAATTCTTTTTCCGATATAGCCCTTGTATAAGCCTGCGAACGGTCATCTGAATTGATATTCGAGGGTGGGGATCTATAGAAATTGTCATCTATATAGTACCATGCCAATTTGGCTCTGTTGAAACCGTAAGTCAAGCCAAGGTCTTTGCGAGTTTCCGGAAAAAGAGGCTGAGCGGTATTATAATCTTGGGGAGTTGATGCAAGGAACCACGAACTCACGGCTTTCAAATCATAAGAACGTTTTGCCGATTCAAAATCGTCTATGTATGCAGTACCGGTTTTGCCAATCACTCGCGGATTTCCGGGAATGAAATGTGCGAACTCTCCGCTGAAATTGAGTATCGACGGCGCTTTTGTTTGATAAAACGGCAACAAATCCACCAATTTGGTAAGCCAAGGGATTTCTTTTCGGTAGTTTATGTCGAAACCCCAAAGCGTATTGCTGGTCGGCTCTTCTTTATAGTTTACTTTCTGAGTTATCGGGCTTTCATGGAGATTCATAAAGGTTGCTCCGAGTGTGAAATCCTTGTTTATTTCGTAGTTTGCTCTCAGTCCGAACATACGTTTGGTTACTGCACTGAACACGGAGTTCGCTTCCGTTGATACAGTTATCGGAGTGCCGGAGTTCAAGTAGCCTTGATTGATTATTCTAACCCTTCCCATTGCATAATCCACCGTATAATCTGTTCCTTCCGTCAATGTTATTCCTCCTGCCATTACTCTGACTGAACCTTGCGGCACATTCATCGAACCAAGCGATATTTCTGAACCGGAGGAAGACTTATACCGTCCTTCGAGATAGAATTTATTCTGATTGGGATATTGTTCGGCTTGCGACTTTGTAAGAGTGTAGAGAGAGTCAAAGCAATATTTATTCGCCAATTCCTCATTATCCAATGTTTCTCGCAAGTCCTTACCGAACGGTTCAACGGTTGGGAAATATATAAGAGCCTTATCTTTCTGTATTGTTCCTCCGTTGGCAGCTGCATTGTCAATAAAATCGAATACTCCGTCAGGATACATATTCTGATTGTTATCCATTCTATCCAATCCGAAGACCTGCAAAAGCGGAATACCCTCTTTGTTCCCTTCTCTGAAATATCCGGTTTGCACTCCGTCCTCATCGGCTTGATATAATATGTTCAGACGGAAGTCTTCTTGCGAAATCTGATAGGCTTGCGGCAAACGATAAACGTTTTTCATCATTAAACGCCACATAGGGTTGCGAACATTCAAAGAAGAGCTTTTCAAAAGTTTCACAACCAAAGTATTCGGATCGGTAATTCCTTCATCTGAGAATTCTCCCACCTGATAAGTGGTTGTATCACCCACTATCTGATAACGAAACGCAACTGCAAGCACTTGATCTGCCGCAAGCGATTGCGTAAGCGAAATAAAACCGAGTTTGGGGTTGAGTGTATATTCGGAAGGAGAAAGTTTACGGGCACTTTCCACCTTTTCATAATTCTGTCCCGATACAAAACCCAAGCCTTGCAAGTAAGAACTTATGGCATTTATGCTTCTTATGGTATTAACGTTCACAACGTCCAACAATCTGTTTGAAAGATACTGATCCGGCAACTCTCTTGCTCCCGGAATTTCAATGGAAGGATTTTGCCCATAAGGTTTCGCTTCTCCCAAATCGGCAAAGGCTGCGAGGTTTCTGTTATTGGTTACAGCAGCTCCTATATTCGTTCTCCAGACTTCAATTTTGGTGATTATTATATTCGAGTTTATTATAGGCAAAGTACTCATTGCCTTATTGTAATTGTCATAGAAATATTGGGAAAGGAAGAAATGTCGATTATCATCGTAATCATACGCCTTGAAATTAAATTCCTGCATTTGAGCTCCCCCTTGAACTGTAACCGTACTTGATTCGGACTTCTGTTGAGAGAAGACTGCGTCCAAGGTAAGGTTACCGAATTTCAATTTTGTCTTGACACCAAACAAGGATTGACTGCCTTGAATAAGGCTTAGCGGTAAAGGAAAACTTATATTGCCTGCTTCCAACAACTGAATAATATCATCTTCCTTTCCTTCGTACTTCAACTTCAACTCGTTCTCGAAATCGAATGTCGCTTCGGTATTGTAATTAAAATTAAGGTTGATTGCCGTTCCTATTTGAGCCAGCACATTCAACTGAAAGTTCATGTCAAAATCCAAAGCAGTCGTACTCCTTTGACTTTCACTCAAAGCAAGGTTTTCATTGCGATTATTAACCACTCCGAACTTTATCTCCGCACTTCCGCTCGGACGTATATCTATATTTTGCCCTCCGAAAATGGTTTCAAACAGTTCGCTGTTCACTTTAAGTTGTGGAATAAGATTTCCAAGCACTCCATCATCGGACGAACTAAGCATTTTGGAAGTCTGAGAACGGCTTTTCCAATAATCGTCTATCATCTTATCCATATCGTAGTTCTGATATTCCGAGAAAGATAGCACTTTCCTTTCTATGACAATATCGCCTACTTTCTTCAAAAGCACGTATTCGTTACTGCTTTCGTCATATTCTGCGCTTGTCTTTATGTTTTGCGGGGAATTAAGGTATAAAGGACTGCCGACACTGTCGTTTATGGAATATCGCAAGCTGTCGCTCTGAGCATGCAATCTGCCCGCAACAGAAAGAATGACCATGGTAAAAAGTACAAACTTCAAACGCAAGAATCCGTTTCCCAAAAACTTCATCGGTATCTCCACCAACTTATAAAACTTTCAACGCCAAGCGTATCAATTCCTCGACACCGTAATCCGATTTTTCTTTCAGAATTTTGTCCAAAGCCTTTTCGATTAGCACTTTGTTGAAGCCAAGCGTTTGTAGTGCTAATAACGCTTCCTCTTTGTTTTTATTGTTGCTTTGAACTTCCACATTCGAGACTTCAAACTTGGAAAACGTATCTTTTAAGTCTATTATCACCCTTTGAGCCGTCTTAATACCTATTCCTTTGACTGCTTTTATTGCATTCACATCCTCTTTCACAACAGCACGAATAAGTTCATCGGAACTCAAAGAAGACAACATCATTCTCGTCGTATTAGCTCCTATTCCGTTAACCGAAATCAACGCCCTGAATACCGCTCTTTCTTTTTTTGAAGAGAAGCCGAAAAGTAATTGAGCGTCTTCTCGCACTATATGATGTACGAACAGCCTTCCGCTGCTTTTGTCTTTCAAGTCTGTATATGTCGTAAGCGATATTTCGACCCTGTATCCGACAGATGAACAGTTTACGACAATATATGACGGCGTTATTTCCTCAAATTTACCCTCCAAAAACTCAAACATAAATCTCTATTTTGCCACAAAAATACAAATAATCGGCAAGTTTGCAAGCCGTGAGAAGAAAATAAAATCAGAGAAAGCCTGATTAAACGGAAAAACATCAGTAATTTTGCCGACAGAAACAAAACTAACGATAGAGAAAAATGTCAGTTGCAAAAGCAAATACAAAAAGGATAACGGTCAAGACCTTGCAATCCATGGCAGACAGAGGCGAGAAGATTGCAATGCTTACAGCATACGACTATTCCATGGCAACCTTGGTCGATATGGCAGGAATAGATGTGGTATTGGTAGGAGACTCTGCCGCCAATGTAATGGCAGGTTACTCAACCACTTTGCCCATAACGCTTAATGAAATGATATACCATGCATCAAGCGTAGTGCGTGCCTGCAAGAGAGCTTTCGTTGTGGTGGACTTGCCGTTCGGAACTTACCAAGGCAATTCCAAAGAAGCACTTTGCTCAGCCATAAGGATAATGAAAGAAACAGAAGCCCACGCCGTAAAGATTGAAGGTGGTGAAGAAATACTCGAATCCGTCAAAAGAATTTTATCTGCAGGGGTTCCTGTAATGGGTCATTTGGGTTTGACTCCCCAATCCATCAATAAATTCGGTTCTTACTCCGTTCGGGCAACAGCCGAAGTCGAAGCCGAGAAACTCATTCGAGACGCCCATCTTTTGGAAGAGGCGGGCTGTTTCGGTTTGGTACTGGAAAAAATTCCTGCAAAGCTCGCAGGTCGCATAGCATCTGAACTTCGCATACCTGTAATAGGAATAGGAGCCGGAGCAGAAGTAGATGGTCAGGTTTTAGTCTTGCATGACATGTTGGGAATAACACAAGAGTTCACCCCTCGTTTCCTCCGCCGCTACTTAAACCTCGGAGAAGAGATAACAACCGCCATAGGAAAGTACGTAAAAGATGTAAAAGACATGGACTTTCCTAACGAAAACGAACAATATTAGAAAACAGCTCTTTCGTTTGCAGATTGCTGCAAATCAGATTGCTGAACAATAATAGGGGCTTGCCGTTTATACATTTTGGCAAGCCCTTTTATTATTTTCTTTCACTTAACACAAACGCCGAAAGACTGAAAGGTGTCTTAGCAATACACAACAAAAAATTCAAAAGCATGAGAAGATTTATTATTACCCTCGCTGCATGTTTGAGTGCAGGCGTAATGTTCGGGCAAATCCAATTTACGGACATCAATCCCGACGCAGTAGTAACAGGAGACCTTGAAATGGGCTATCCTATTTCGGTAAGCGTAGGCAATCAAAACCCTTCGGAGACACAGTTCTATGTGCAGAATTATTGGGAGTACGCTTCGTCGTATATTGCCGTATTTGGAACGGGAGCAAGCGTTGTTGTAACTAACAGCAACGTATTTAGTGCAGGTTTGGTTACTCTTTTATCGGAAAGAACCGAAATCGGCAGTAATTCCAACTGGTCTGCTGAGATGTTCCCTGTGCTTCATGACCCTGACGAATACACAACGTGGGTAGGGCAAACAGGCTATGCCGGTTTCAAGGTGCAATTCGGCAGCAATATCTATTACGGCTGGATTAAACTTTCGGCGAATAATGACAAAACATTCACTGTCTACGAATATGCCGTCGAAACCACAGCAGGCAAAGCCATTGCAGCAGGCGACAAAGTCGGCAGCAGCAGTATTGTAAGCATCAAGACAAACAATCTGACACTCTATCCCAACCCTGTTTCCGAGCGTTTGACAATCGATTTGCCGGAGGGAGCAGAACAAATGACGATTTGCGACATAACAGGCAAAGAAATTATTTCTTTCAAGGCTGAAAGCAGCATGCAAACCATTGATGTCAGCAACTTAACCGCAGGAACTTATCTTTTGAAGGTACGAACCCAAAGCGGAATAAGCACAAAGAAAATCATCATCCGTTAGAAAACCCATCATCAAATCATACCCGACAAACCCGAAATATGCGGTTTGTCGGGTATCTGCTTTTCAGGCACTTGCCCAAACGCCCTTTCAGAAAATTAAAAGGCCGAAAGAAAAAATTAGAACGGCGTTTCAATCACAACGAATCGGCGTTTGAACAAAATACTATCGAAATACCGTTTCTGCAAAGCATTTTTTTCAATGAAGAACAGGCTTAAAATGAATTGGAAAAGTTTTATTGTTTCTTTTCCTTGAAAGTACTTTGTAATTAGCCGCCTTTTTCGTACTTTTGCAGTTTGATTCAGGCTTTCTCTCTCTTTGCAAGAAAAGAGGGTGGGAAGGAATGAGAATTGCTTGAAAAGGAATAAGTACACTGAAAGAGATATGGAAAAAAGCAAAATAGGCTTGGATTTTACGAAAGTGGCTTACGCAAAGGAGCTTGCGAAGACCATTTCCGATCAGGTGCAGGATTTTGTGGACGGTTATTCGACCGTTGCCTGCGAGAGGACGTTATGCCGGTTGATGGGCATAGACGGGATTGATGAAAGCGGCGTTCCATTGCCGAACGTCTTGGTTGATTATTTGAAAGATAAGGGTATGCTTGCCAACGGAGTATTGCCGGTGTTGGGAAATGCCGTTATGCAGACGGGAAAAACGCCTGACGAAATTGCGGAGGCGGTTTCCAAGGGATCTTTGGACCTAAGTACTCTTCCGCAGGGCGATGCCGAAAAAGCGAAAGCGGCTTTGCAGCCTTTTATCGACCAATCTATGCAGAAAATTTCGGCGAACAGAAGACGCAGGGAGAATTACATTGCAACCATAGGAGAAGGCAGAAAGCCTTATCTATATATTATTGTTGCGACAGGAAACATCTATGAGGACGTTGTGCAGGCTCAGGCCGGTGCAAGACAGGGTGCCGATATTATTGCGGTTATCAGAACGACGGGACAGTCGCTTTTGGACTACGTTCCTTATGGTGCAACAACCGAGGGCTTCGGAGGTACTTTCGCAACGCAGGAGAATTTCCGTATAATGCGTAAGGCGTTGGACGAAGTCGGCGAGGAGGTCGGTCGTTACATCAGATTATGTAACTATTGTTCCGGTTTGTGTATGCCGGAGATAGCTGTGATGGGTGCTTTGGAGGGTTTGGATGTGATGTTGAACGATGCTTTGTACGGTATCTTGTTCAGGGATATCAATATGCAAAGAACGCTTGTCGATCAGTACTTTTCAAGAGTAATAAACGGTTTTGCTGGTGTTATAATCAACACAGGAGAGGATAATTATCTTACAACTGCAGATGCTTTCGAGGAAGCACATACCGTTTTGGCTTCCGACCTTATAAATGAACAGCTTGCCTTTGCAGCAGGTCTGCCTGAGGAGCAAATGGGATTGGGACATGCCTTTGAGATGACACCGGATTTGGAAAACGGTTTCCTTTACGAGTTGGCTCAGGCTCAGATGATAAGGGAGATATTCCCGAAAGCTCCTTTGAAATATATGCCTCCGACAAAATTTATGACCGGAAACATTTTCCGAGGACATATTCAAGATGCTTTGTTTAATGAAATATCGATATGGACAGGTCAGGGATTGCAACTTTTGGGTATGATGACCGAGGCAATCCATACTCCGTTCATGTCCGATCGTTATTTGTCAATAGAAAATGCCCAATACATTTTCAAGAATATGAGAAATCTCGGAGATGATGTGGAGTTTAAGAAAGACGGTATCATGCAAACAAGAGCGAGAAAGGTATTGGACGATGCCATTGCTTTGTTGGAAAGAATGACGAAAGAGGGTCTGTTCTCTGCATTGGAGAAAGGTATATTTGCAGACATAAAACGTCCGCGTAACGGCGGAAAAGGATTGGCGGGAGTGTTTGAAAAAGGTGAGCATTACTACAATCCGTTTATTGGTTTAATGAAAGGAAAAGGAGGACAACAATAATGAGCGGCGGATTATATTCAATGGAGGCAAAGAACTTCGATACGGAGCTTGACCTCACCAAGGTAAAACCATACGGAGATACAATGAATGATGGTAAGACCCAGTTGAGTTTTACCCTTCCCGTTCCATGTGGAGATGAAGCCATAGAGGCTGCAAAACAGTTGATGAAGAAAATGGGATTCGAGAATCCGCAGGTTGTTTTCTACAAAGAGTTGACCAAAGGCTTCACTTTCTTCAACTGCTACGGCAGTTCGACTCACACGGTCGATTATACGACGATACATGTGCCGAAAGTGGAATCCAATACCATGGACATGCATGAATGCGATGAGTTCATAAAGGAGAAAATCGGCAGAAAGATAGTAATCGTAGGTGCTTCCACAGGAACAGATGCCCACACCGTGGGAATAGATGCCATAATGAACATGAAAGGTTACGCAGGCCACTACGGCTTGGAGCGTTACGAAATGGTGGAAGCCTTGAACATGGGAGCCCAAGTGCCTAATGAGGAGTTTATCGCCAAAGCTTTGGAGATGAAAGCCGATGCTCTTTTGGTATCTCAAACGGTTACTCAAAAAGATGTGCATATTCAAAACCTTACGGAGTTGGTTGAAATGTTGGAAGCGGAAGGTTTGAGAGATAAAGTGATATTGTGCTGTGGCGGAGCGAGAATAACACATGAACTTGCGAAGGAATTGGGTTATGATGCAGGCTTCGGAATGAATACATACGCCGATGATGTTGCTTCTTACATAGCAGAAGAATTGGCACGTCGCATGGGCAAATAAGCTAATGGATAACAAAGAAGTCCTTTCGCCGTTTGTCTGTGTGATTTGACTGAACAAACGCATTGGAAAGTTGAAAGATAGGATTTCTTTGTTCAAAGCATGTTTCTTTCATGCGAAAAAGGAGAATAAAAATAACAAACATACAGCTATGGAAAAAAATCAGATGAGAGAAGTGATAGCAAGGCGTGCTGCCTTGGAACTTCAAGACGGATTTGTAGTTAATTTGGGAATAGGCATACCGACTTTGATACCCAATTATTTGAAACCAGGTGTCAAAGTGCTTTTACAAAGCGAGAATGGTTTGATTGGAATGGACTCTGATGCCAAACCGGGGGAAGAAGATCCCGAACTTATAAACGCAGGTGGCGGACATGTAACGATGATTGACGGTGCGGCTACTTTCGATTCGGCTACTTCATTTGCCATAATCAGAGGAGGACATGTTGACGCCTCTATTCTTGGAGCCATGCAGGTTGATGAACATGGCGATTTGGCGAATTGGATGATTCCCGGTAAGAAAATCCCGGGAATGGGTGGTGCAATGGATTTGTTGGTAGGTGCAAAGCGTGTTATTCTTGCAATGGAACACACAGCCAAAGGCAATCCTAAAATATTAAAAAAGTGTACACTTCCACTCACAGCCAAAGGACAGGTCAATATGATAATAACCGAAATGGGTGTCATGGAGATTACGCCTAAGGGTATAGTGCTTAAAGAAATTCATCCCGAATTTACCGTTGAACAGGTTAAGGCTGCAACCGAAGCTGATTTGATAATAGCAGAGGATTTGAAACCAATGCTCCAATAAAACCACGAAGAAATGGAAAAGATAAAGCAAGGGGATACATACGAGCTTGCAACGCGTTTCACACAAGAGCAGGTAAATGCTTTTGCCGCATGTTCGTTGGACAATAATCCTATTCACATCAATCCTGACTACGCTGCAAAAACTCCTTTCGGCAAACCGATAGTACATGGTTTCTTCGCAGGAGCCGTGTTTTCAAGAGTTTTCGGCACTATGTGGCCAGGCGAGGGAACGATATACATGAGTCAACAGATGAGTTTCCGTGCTCCTGTTTTCGTGGAGAACGATTATGTTGCCAAGTTCGAGGTTATGGAAGCCGATGCAGTGAAACATCGCGGAGTGATTAAGACCACATTGGTTGAAAAAGCCACAGGCAGGGAAGTAATCACAGGAGAAGCAAAGTTAATGCACACCGAAAGATTTTAATAACAACAAAAACATACAGCAATGAAGAGATTGGAAAATAAAGTTGCCATCATCACCGGAGGTACAGCCGGCATTGGTGCAGCAGCCGCAAAAAAATTCGCACAAGAGGGTGCAAAAGTAACAGTTTGGGCAAGAAATGCCGAAAAAGGTAAGGCTTTTGTTGAAGCAATGGCAAAAGAAGGTTACACAATATGCTTTGACGCAGTTGATACTTCCAACTACGAACAAGTTGTTGCGGCAACAAAAAGAGTGTTTGACGCAAACGGCAAAATAGATATATTGATTAACAATGCCGGAATTACCAACGACTCCACTTTGAAGAAGATGACACCTGAACAATGGCAAAGTGTAATAGACATAAACCTGACAGGAACATTCTATTGCACCAAAGCCGTTAACCAATACATGGTTGAAGCAGGTTGGGGTAGAATAATCAACGTTTCTTCCGTTGTAGGCTTGTATGGAAACTTCGGACAAACCAATTACGTTGCCACAAAGGCAGGTGTCATAGGCATGACCAAAACATTGGGCAGAGAATTGGGTAAAAAAGGAGTTACAGTGAACGCAGTAGCTCCCGGATTTATCGCAACCGATATGGTTGCCAAAATGCCGGAAGACGTATTGGCAGGCATGGTTGCCAAAGTCCCTGTCGGAAGACTTGGAAAACCTGAAGACATTGCCAATGCTTTCTGCTTCCTTGCCTCAGATGAAGCAGCATATGTTAACGGAGCAGTATTGTCCGTTGATGGTGGTATGACAGTATAAAGATTTTGATTTGTATAATTGAAAGGAAGTCGGTCATGAGACCGACTTCCTTCTTTTTTGTCCCTATTCACACCATTTTATTCTCCAAAGATTGCTTATATGACAAGTTCCGAAAACATTCTAACTCCCATCACCCACCTCCTTTTTGGACACCTCAACATAAAACGCCCTTTCATGAAAACTGAAACGCCGTTTGGAAAAATTATTTCGGCGTTTTAATTTTCTGAAACGCCGTTTCGTCAGCGGCAAATCGCCATTTATTTTTTGTCTTCTTTCGAGTGGTTTCTATTGGTTTGCGTTTCTGCTTGTTTGTCTTTGAATATGGCAGGGTTATCTCGGCGGAATTTTTCTTGGTATCGCTTTATACTTCGTTGCGTCATGCGGGGTATGAACCAAGTTGTGAGAAAGCGGAAGATAAGGTAAAGAACAATAAGTATGATTATGGCATTTATCATCTCTATTCGCAAAGTATGAAGAGGTCTTCTCGCGGATTGAGAAAGAGTATCGGTATGTTTTCAAGGCGTTTCAGCACTCTGACTTCTTCCAATCCCCGCAAGGTGTCTATAAATGTTTTGTTCTTGCTCGTCTGACAGATAATAAGGTTGCAGCTCTCCTTTTCGGCATAATCCAAGGCTTGAATGTCCAATTCGGTTTTCGTATCCGATGAATGTATTGTTTGTATTGCTATGCCGAATTGCTCGAACATCTTTCTTGCAAAGCCGATATTGAGGTTCAGTTGCCGTTGATAGTATTCGTCTTTGTAGCGACGATAGTACAAAAAGACTTCCGAGGAGGCAAATCTGCCGAAATAAGATGCCCAAAGGGTTTTTTCTTTACTCTCTCGGAGGTAGTTTAGTGTCAAAAGAACTTTCGTATATGAGTTTTGCGGACTTTGTTCGGGACAAATCAGGTAAGCAATACGGCAGGAGGCAAGATCGGCAAGCAAAGTCTTGGGGTGTCCGGCTTTGTGCTTGTTTTGTTCTTGCGGATTGCAGGAAACGACCAACATAACGGCGTTTAACAGCTGACCTATTGCATTAAGAACATTTTCGCTTCTGCCCTGCAAGGCGGCATAGGAGTGAAAGATGTCTTCCGGCAGGGTATCATTGAGTTCTTTCAGGCGTGTCTCCGCTTCGTTTGTTGAAAGCATTGTGCGTTTTCGGTCGGAGATATGCAGTAAAATCAAGCCCTTGCCCAGCATTCGGGACATCTGCACGGCGTATTCCACGCAAAACCTGCTTCTGTCGAAGTCCGTTATGTATGCAATGATGAATTGGTCTTTCTTTTCCTTTTTCACTTAATAGCGATATTGGTCACGTTTCTTCTTCCACAAGTAAAGCAGGATTACTCCTGCCAATGCTCCGCCCAAGTGTGCGAAGTGAGCGACTCCGTCGGCTGTTCCGACAATTCCGTTGAACAATTCCAAAACCATATAGCCTATGACGAACCACTTTGTCTTGATTGGCAGAAGGAAATAGAAGTAAACGGTTGTGTTTGGGAACATCAAGCCGAATGCGGCGAGGAGACCGAACACCATTCCGGAAGCTCCTATGGTGTTTATTTGGTTCAGGTAATCCGCAACGGGTATTCTCTCGTTTCCTGTGTTGACGTATGTATATACACCGCTCAAAAGGTCGCTGTATATGAAGTAATACGTAATCTCTTGCAGCAAAGCGGCACCGAGAATCGTTACAAGACAATAGACGATGAAGCGTCTGGCTCCCCAAATGTTCTCCAAGGTGTAGCCGAACATCCAAACGGCGAACATATTGAAGAAAAGGTGCGAGAAATTGCCGTGCAAGAAAGCGTATGTTACCCATTGCCATATATGATGATGGGAAGCGGCAAAGAAGTGAAGGCCGAACCATTGCGTCAAATCTATTCCACGCGTTCGCAAAACGACGGTTGCGAGGTAGCAAATGACGTTTATAATCAATAAATTCTTGCATACCGGCGGCATAATCGAGAATTGCGGCGGCGTATATTGGCTTGTGTTGTTTCCGTATTGAAAGTTCATCTCTCTTTTCTGTGTTGTTTCAAATTCTTTTTCGATTCGGTTGTTTGCTTTCTTCGTTGCAGTGCAACGTATCGCATTTCGTTTGAACGCAATGCAGGTTTATTTGTTGTTTTTCACTCGAAGAATTTATCCATGTCTTCAATTGTCATTTTGAATATTACCTTTTCTCCTTTCGGACTGAGCATGCAATCAGGCAAACAGAACAGCTGAGATACCAAAGTTTGCATTTGGTTATGCGAAAGGCTCTCTCCGTATTGGATTTTCAGCTTTTCCGATAAGGTCAAGGCTCTTTTGCGGAGCATTTCCTCATTTGGGAGTTGTTCGTTATTGTTTGTGATGAGTTCTTCCGCCAATTCAAAACATTCCTCAGGGCTTTGTTTCTCCGGTTTCGACATAAGGAGGAAACTTCCGTCCTGTTTATCGTATTCCATTTCTATTCCGTAAAGTTTCAAAAGAGGAAGAAATTCCACTAATTGGAAACTTATGTGAGGCGAAAACAAGTGTCGTTGCGGTGTGAGCAGTCTTTGAGAAAATATTTGGAGGCTTTGCGAGGACAGAACCCTGTCATGGATTATTCGTTGCGAAGCTCTGCTTTGGTCTATCAGCAAGATGGAGTTTTTGGAGCGGACTACAATATATTTATCTCCTATTTGCATAAAAGCCTTTTCCTCTTTGCGATTCTCTAATGTTTGAGGAACGGGTTTGGTTGCTTGTTGCGGCATGTCCTTCTCAAATAAGGAGGGTTGTACAACGGGCTTCTCCTGCAAGAGGGAGAGGTTTTCTTTCGATATTGTGTCGAAAGGGTTGTAGCTTGGGTTGAATCGGATTTGCGGTGCTTTGGGAATCGGAGTTTTTGATGTGATTACGGGAAATTCTATGGTCTTTACGGAGAAGTCCAATTCGCTTGCAAGACTGTATTGTCCTATGCTCTTTTTCACAGAGGCGTGCAGAATGGAATAGATCACTCTTTCGTCCAAGAATTTCACCTCTGTTTTTGTAGGATGTATGTTTACATCTATGTTTTGCGGCGGAAGGCTGAGACGAATAAAGAATGCAGGATAGTTCTTTTCCGGAAGCAGATTGGCGAAAGCTCTATCGACTGCATTGGCAAAGTATGTGTTTCGCATAAATCTGCCGTTGACAAAGAAGTATTGCCATGATTTGTTTTTCTTCGCAAATTCCGGGGAACAGACATAGCCTTCTATATCCACCAAATCTACTTTTTCAGAAAGTGGAATAAGCTTATCGTTTATCGAATTGCCGAATAGTTCTATTATTCTCTTCTTTGAATTTCCCACAGTGAGGCGATAAACGGCTTTTTCATTGTTTATGTATGTGAAAGCGGTCTCTGTGTTAATCATTGCGACCCTTACAAATTCCTCATTTATGTGACTGTTCTCTATTTGCTCTGTTTTAAGGAAATTTCTCCTTGCAGGAGTGTTGAAGAATATGTTCTTGACTGAAACACATGTGCCGACGCTGCAAGCCGTTTCGCAAACCTCTTTCACCACACCTCCTTCTATTACAACTTTTACGCCAGTTTCGTCTTCTTCTCTGCGTGTTTTCAATTCCACTTGGGCAATGGCGGCAATGGAAGCAAGAGCTTCGCCGCGAAATCCCATGGTGTGCAGGTTCAAAAGGTCTTCCGAATTTTTTATCTTGCTTGTGGCATGCGGCAGGAAGCACTTTTGTGCGTCCTCTTTGTTCATTCCGCAACCATTATCGCTCACTTGAATAAGAGTTTTGCCTGCATCTCTGATAACCAACTGCACTCGCGTAGAACCTGCGTCTATGGCATTTTCCAATAACTCCTTTACAACCGAAGCCGGTCGGTTTACGACTTCTCCCGCTGCTATTTGATTGGCGACAATCTCGTCTAATACTTCTATTGCCATGTCTCTACGATGAACAAAAGGAAGTAAAGCAAGCCTGCAACTATGGAGGCAATCAATATTATTCTGAGTGCGGAGATTGGTTTGCCCAATTTCTCGTCCTTTTTCTCCTTCATGGCGGAGCGAAAGTCTATTCGGCGTTTATAGGATTCTCCTTCCGATTGTCCGTATTTTGCTTTCAAGCGTTCCAACTCTTCCTTATCGGGGTCGTAAAACCGCGGTTTGTATTCAAATTTTCGCGGTTTTCTTGTCTGAAATATGCTCATCTCGAACTGTCTTTTTAAGCCTTGAAAATGAAACGCCGTTTCGTGCAGCATAAAACGCCGTTTCAAAAAATTATTTCCTCGTTTCGTTTCAGCGAAACGGCGTTTTAATAAGCCCACTGAGTATCAGTGCTTTTCTTTTGACTGATTGTTCTCCTCTTTTTACCTTTCCGAGGCAGGAAAACAGGGCTTTGCAAACGTGTTTCGATGAAAGCGAACAGTACAAAGGTACAAAAAATCTATTTACCTGCAAAATGAGGCATGCAATCAGCCAAGCAGAGGTGAAAAGTCGGCATTTCTCGCAAGTATTGCGAAAAAGGATTTCGTATTTCTTCTATTTGTCTCTCGACTTGGTGCATTGTCGGTTTTTTTGCTTAACTTTGCAATATGGCTAATTTGAAAGAGAAGTTGTGCTTTCCTGTTTTTGAACTTATAGGTCAGGCTGCCGATGAAGCAGCTTTGGAAACATACGTAGTGGGAGGCTTTGTCAGGGATACCGTGATGAAAAGACCATGTAAGGATATAGACATTGTTACCATAGGAAGCGGAATACAGTTGGCTGAAAAGTTGCAGGAGAAAATAGGAAAAGGTTCAAAGATTTCGGTTTTCAGGAATTTCGGAACGGCAATGTTGCATTTTCGAGAGAAAGAGGAGGATTGGCAAGTGGAATTCGTCGGTGCAAGAAAGGAAAGTTACTCTCATGATTCTCGTAAGCCTGTTGTGGAAGACGGGACTCTTGAAGATGATCAGAACAGACGGGACTTTACGATAAATGCAATGGCGATTTGCTTAAATCAAAATCGCTATGGAGAGTTGACGGATCCTTTTGATGGTTGTTCGGATATAAAGAAGCAGATAATAAGAACTCCATTGGATCCCGATATAACGTTCTCAGATGATCCGTTGAGAATGTTACGTGCCATCAGATTTGCAACACAGTTGGATTTTTCCATACATCCAGACACCTTTGAAGCGATAAAAAGGAATGCTTACCGCATAGAAATAGTGTCAATGGAGAGAAACATAGATGAAATCAACAAAATGATGCTTTCCGCACACCCCTCCATGGGGTTCAGACTATTGGATAAAAGCGGTCTTTTGGAGATATTGTTTCCGGAATTGGTGAAATTGAAAGGCACGACATCGGTTGGCGAGCGTACACATAAGGATAATTTCAAGCATACTTTGGAAGTCTTGGATAATATCTCCAAGAAGTCCGACGATTTGTTCCTTCGTTGGGCTGCCGTACTGCATGATATAGGCAAACCCTACTGCAAGCGTTACGATGAGAAGACAGGATTTTCCTTTCACGGTCATGAATTGAAAGGAAGTCGCATGGTGAAACCTATTTTCAGACGTTTGAAATTGCCTTTGAACGAGAAGATGAAGTATGTGGAGAAATTGGTTTCTCTTCACCTGCGTCCGATAGTCTTGGCAGAGGATATAGTTACGGATTCGGCAGTAAGAAGATTGATTTTCGATGCAGGAGACGATATAGACGACCTTATGTTGCTTTGTCAGGCGGATATAACTTCAAAAAACAGCTACAAAGTTAAGCAATACATGCACAACTTCGAGATTGTCAGGCAAAAAATGCTCGAAATCGAAGAAAAGGACAGGGTAAGAAACTTTCAACCGCCGGTTTGCGGTGAAGAAATAATGAGAATTTTTGATTTGGCTCCCTGTAAAGAAATAGGCGTACTGAAAAACACCGTCAAGGATGCCATCTTGGACGGAATAATTCCCAATGAGAAGCAGGCAGCTTTGGAATTGTTGTATTCGGAAGCAAAAAAACTCGGATTAAAACCACATGAGCAATAAACGATTGATTGTTGTTGCAGGGCCGACGGCTGTCGGCAAGACGGCAGAGTGCATTCGGCTGGCTCAAATGCTGAATACTGAAATAGTATCTGCCGATTCGAGACAATTCTATAAGGAAATGAACATAGGTGTGGCTCGTCCGAGCGAAAGTGAACTTGCGACGGTGCCTCACCATCTCATTGCCCATATATCTGTTTGCCAAGATTACAATGTGGCAATGTATGAGAGGGAAGCCTTGGAAGTTATAGAGGAACTCTTTCGGAGAAAGGACGATATAGTATTGACAGGCGGCAGCGGTCTATATGTGAATGCCGTATGCAACGGGATAGACGATATTCCTGATAAAGACGAAGGTATTCGACAAGAACTGAATGATTTGTTTGCCGAACAAGGATTGGAGCCTTTGCAAAGGGAATTGCAAGAAAGAGACCAGGAATACTGGAAGATTGTCGATAAACAAAATCATATAAGATTGATACGGGCATTGGAAGTATGCAGACAGACAGGCAGAACTTTCACTTCATTTCGTTCACAGAAGAAAACGCAGAGAAATTTCGATATAGTCAGGATAGGAATAAAGCGAAGCAGGGAAAATCTTTTGGAAAGAATTTATCAAAGGGTGGATTGTATGCTTGAACAGGGCTTGATTGAAGAAGTAAAAGGACTTTATGAGTATAAAAATCTGCAAGCCTTGAATGCGGTGGGATATAAGGAAATATTCGATTTTTTAGATGGCAAGACAAGTTTGCAAGAGGCTGTGGAACAGATAAAAATCAATACTCGCAGATATGCAAAGAGGCAGATGACATGGTTTTGTAAAGATAAGGAGATACAATGGTTGGATGCGGAAAAAGATTTGGACTGGAAATTTTTGCTAAGATAGCGTTATTTGTTTTTGTCTCTTGCTTTACAGTTGTGCTTTCTTCGCAGGAGAATGAGAAAAAGAACCTTATATATAATGGTTCTTTTGAACAGCATACGGCTTGCCCGCAAAAGATAGAACCATACGGACAAATGACGGAGGTGGAGGCTTGGTGGCAACCCACAGACGGCTCTTCCGACTACTATCACCCTTGCGGAGGCAGACAATGTCAGGTTCCAAAAAATAAATTAGGCTATCAGTACCCTCGTAATGGAGATGGTATGGTCGGCATTTACACTTCCAAAACAGATTATCGGGAATACATTCAAACGGAACTTAAAGAACCTCTCATAGCAGGGGAACGCTATAAGTTGAGTTTCTGGGTCAGTCTTTCGGAATACTCTACAGGTGCCGTGGCTACGATAGGCGGTTTGTTCACAGAGGAAAGGATTAAAGACAATACAAGAGGAATACTGACGAACAATAGTAAGACGGCTCACTCCAACGGTATCAGACAACAGATTTCAAAAATCTTTCCTCCGCAAGTGGTAAACAGTTTTGAACGTCCGCTTATAGATACGGTGAATTGGCAGTTGATTGAAGGGGAATTTGAAGCCAAGGGAGGGGAACGCTTTCTGACCATAGGAAATTTTTATCCTGCGGAACAGAGTAACCTTATCTTTCCGACCTTTCTCAGAAACATTCTCCCGGGTGCTTATTACTATATAGACGATGTGGAACTCTATTGTCTGACATGCAGTGAGAAAAAAGAGATTGCCGAAAAGCAGGTAACGATAACAACAAAGAAAGACAGAAAAGACTACGAAGTGGGACAGATTATAGTCTTGGAGAATATTTTCTTTGATTTCGATAAAAGCGTTTTGCTGCCTCAGAGTTTTGTTGAGTTGAAAAAACTAACGGAATTGCTTGCAACTTATCCAGATATGGCAATCGAACTCTCCGGTCATACGGATAATAAGGGTAAAGACAAGTATAATCAAACTCTGAGTGAGCAACGTGCAAAGGCTGTCTATGATTATCTCATCGGAAAGGGTATAGACAAGAAACGTCTCAAATATAAAGGTTATGGAGCGGGACAACCGATTGCGGATAATGCGACCGATGAGGGCAGAGCGAAGAACAGACGTGTGGAGTTTAAGATAATTTCAATGTAAACTTTGATGGAAAAACAGATACACCCCCTTGTGGATAAGAGAATAGAGGATTACTGCAAGCAGCATACCTCAGAAGAAAGCGAAGAGCTGAAATACATCGAGCGGCAGACACATTTGCGGTTCTTGAAGCCTAATATGCTGAGCGGAAATTGGCAGGGCAATCTCTTAAAGTTGCTTTCCCTGCTTGTACAACCCAAATCCGTTTTGGAAATAGGCACGTTCACTGCTTATTCAAGCTTTTGTCTTGCCAAGGGACTGGCAGAAGGCGGAGTTGTTCATACGATTGAAAAAGACCCTTTATTGGAAGATTTCATTCTTTCGGTCATAGACAAATACGCTTATGGCGACAGAATAAAACTACACATGGGAACGGCTTTGGAAATCATTGACGAGATAGAAGGCGACTTTGATTTGATATTCATAGATGCCGACAAAGCCAATTATCCTGCATATTTCGAGAAGTGTGCCGAGCGTTTAAGAAGTGGCGGACTGCTTATTGCCGATAATATTCTTTGGTACGGTAAAGTGGTTCTTCCTGTGAAAGAATCGGACAAGGAAACGAAAGCAATAATGCTCTTTAATGAGAAAATAAGTCATGATGAGCGTTTCGACGCTCTTATATTGCCTCTCAGGGACGGACTTATGGTAGCCAGAAAGAAGTGAATGCACCCGCAGGAGCGAAGCCTCCCATGCCCATATCACAGAAACCGTGCATTACATACGAACTTCCGTATGCAGAATAAGGGGTGTAAGGCACAAAAGCCGCATTTGACTCCATGAAAGTGAAAGAAAAACTGAGTAAAGCATCGTTTGAGAATTTGTAAGTCATGTTTGCATTGAAACCGTTGGTATATAAACGGGACGCTCCAAAGCGTCTGTTATATCCGTTCAAGTTTACATTGTCAAAAAAGGCCGTAACGCTTATCAACATTCTCGGATTGATCACATAATCCAAGCCCACGTAAGCCGATACGCGGCGATGATTTTTGGAATACGGAGCCTTGTCCTCGCAGTTGTCCAAGAAAGAGGAGTGAATTTCTCCCACATTCGCTCCCAATCTTATTCCCGCCTTAGGATTCAGCCATTTGGAATACTCAAACGAAACATTATCCGAAAAGAACTTCTCTCCGAAGAAATCCCTGCCCATTAGCATGCCGGCAGAAAGCCTCATGTCTCCATAATCCGTACTATCGCTCTTTTGAGAGTAGGAAACGAAGAAAAGGTTTAAGACAAAGACTGATGTAAACAATAACTTCTTCATATCGTATAAACGTAACAGCTGTTTGCTTTGTTGTTTCGTTTTCGACGAAAAGACTACCACCTTATACCATGTTGCCAATTATCCAAGAAATAGCTTATGCTGATTGAGATAAGGTGCTGACGAGGACAAGAGGGTGCTGCGATATCGAAATACTCGAAAGAATTGTTGTATTCCATGCCCTTTGTAGCGTAACGGTTCTTGAAATCCTTGCCGTAATTATAAAGAGGCGTAATGCTGTATTGGTAAGAGACCGAAAGTTGAAAACTTTTGTACTCGCAACCCAAGGCAATTTGCAAACCTGCATCAACAGCCCACGTGCCATCGGAAGCAAAAGTATCGTCCTTATCTTTCCAAAACACCTGTCCATGAACGGTCGGATCGAAGCAAATAAGATTATGTTCCCCCGTTTCATGGTTCAGGGTAGGTTTTCGAGCATTCAAATGCAGACCTCTCGGGCGTTCATTCTCTCCGTAATGGTCTTCAAAATAAGTAAAGCCGTAAATACCTACGCCGAAGAAAGCTCCGAGAGAACCTGTCAGCCTCCAATCATCGTTTAACTCGTATTTATACATAAATTCCACCGGAATTTGGATATAATCCGCCGTTGTGCTTATCTCGACATTCTGAGTATTCAACTTATACCCCTTTGTGGAAAACAACAGGTTAGATTGCAAAAACCAAGAGTCCGAAAGCTGAGCCTGAGCCGCAAAACCGACATTGAAGCCATACTTAAAAGGTTTGGTATCTGTAAATCCTATATAGTTCAGCTGCTCATCGAAATAAGCGAGACCGTTATATATATCCAATCCTTTGGCGGAAGTAAGGTCGCTCATATTGAAACCCGCTCTGAAACCCAACCTTACAAGCGGAGCCTTATTCTTCCGTTGAGCCGAAAGTCCCGTCGAAAGCGTTAAAGTCAATAAAAGCAACAAGCCACCTAAAAAACATCTTCTCTTATTCATAATCCGAAACGAATTTTACTTCAAAGGTGCAAATATACCACTTTTAGAGTTACCGCAAGTGTTTTCTGCCGAAAAATCTTCACACTTCCGACATATCAGCCCTCCCATTCCCCATGCCCGAAAGCAAAGTCGATACGATGAAAAACCAACACCCTTCACCCTACTGCCATTCACTGCACCCTGACACAAAAAAACCTCAAAAACGAAAGGCCGTTTCAGAAAATTAAAACGCCGATTCAATTTTCTCAAAGGGCGTTTGAATAAGCACGAATCGGCGTTTGGGTATTTTACATGGTTTTTGGGGCGGAATCTTATTGCTTACTGCTTTGTTTGTCTTTGCTTTTGGCAAATACTCTCTTCGTCCAATAGGGCAGAACGAGCAATCCGAGAATTATATAGGGGTAATAAGTAAATCCTCGCCAGATAAGAGCGATTGCGGCATGGGTTCCTTCTTTCATGAAATCACCTATAAAAAGAGGAAAAGCAAATTCGGCTATGCCGCTGCTGCCCGGTGTGGGAGAGATACAAAGGATTATCCACATGATAAGCTGACGTGCAAAAACCAAAAGGTGTTCGCCCACCGGGGTGAATGCCAAGAGAATAAAATTCAGCACGAAAAATCTCGATGTCCAAGACAAGACCGTACACAGATAGGCTTTTGTCCAAAAGAGGAAGCCTTTGTGTTTGAACTCCCGGGAAGAAGTGAGTATGTCGTCGCCCATCTTTTCCATCTTAGGCTTCAATCGGCGGAACAAACGAGTGTCAGATAGTTTGTAAAGTAATTTGCGAAACCCCTGAGGGAAAAAGAAAATTGCCACAAGGATAATAACAGTCAGCAAACACATGAAGCCGTATCCTATAAGGAAGACTTGAAATTCGCCAAAAGTCGTTCCGAAGACGTTAAACCTGAAATCAGTGTTGAATGCAAGGCTTGCTCCAACCATCAATATGGTAATCGGAGCTACGACAATATAAAACAATTCATCTAACAAGGCTGTTATCATCACTATTGCTGTGCTTCGTCCCACAGGAATACCTTCCAATGAGACTATAAAGAAAGCCAGAGCCGAACCTCCCACGACAGAGGGCGTTATCGCCGAACCGAATTCCCATAGCATTATAACTTGGAAAGCTTGTTTCCAAGAGAGTTTATTGTCGCTCAGCAGTCTGATGCGGTACATGTACATTAAGTCTCGCATAATTCCGCAACACATGGCAGCAATAAGAAATCCTGTCGCCTGCCATGTCCAGTTGCGTATTATGTCTGCCATTACTGCCCCATCGTTGCGTATATCACGCCAAACCAAAAAGCCTGCCACTCCTATACCTATAAGCACCGGCAGCAAAATTCTTCGAGTGCTGAATATACCGAGAGGATTCTTTTCCGCCATTCTATTGATTGATTATGTCTATCTTGGAATAAGGCAATGCTATCTTCTCTCTGACCAAATAATTATAGACATTCTTGTTCATATCTGCCAATATGTCCCAATAATCGGCGTTTTTACACCAAAATCTAAGGTCAATCAATACAGACAAATCGGAAATGCTGGGAATGACAATGGGAAGCGGATCGGTGAATATACGTTTGTCTTCTTTGGCTATGGCAATTATCGCAGCGGATACTGCATTCAAATCAACCCCGTGAGCTAATTTGAAATTCAAATCTATTCTGCGTGTATCCATTCTTGAATAATTTACCATACTTCCCGAAGATAATGCACCATTAGGCAAAGTAACTACCTTGTTATCGACTGTTATCAATGTCGTATGGAAAATCAAAATGCTTTTCACAGTGCCTTCGTAACCCATTGCAGAGATATAGTCCCCCACTCTGAAAGGTCGCAAAACCAAAAGCACAACTCCCCCTGCCACATTTTGAAGCGTACCACTCAAAGCCAAGCCTATGGCAACTCCGGCGGAGGCTATGATTGCCGTAAACTGGGTCATCTCCACTCCGAGGTAACCTATAACGGTCAGTATAAGCAATATCTTCAAGCCGATGGAAACAACGGACAAAAGAAAGGGTCTTAACGAGACATCAAGGTTCCTTTTCTCGAACATCTTGCCTATTCTCTTTGTCAGAAATCGAATAAGCCTGAAGCCTACATATAGCATAATGCAGGCGATTATCAATTTGGGACCGAATTTAAAGATTAAATCTTTCAAAAACGCCATTACATCTTCCCATGATAGGGAACTTGCACTCAATAACAGCATAATATTTGATTGGTTTTAGTACAGAAAATTATTATACGGATACCTTATTGCATGTATTCTCTTTACGTTGTCGTATATCATCTTTCTCAAATTTTCGATGTTCTCTTTATTCTTCGCAGATACAAAACAGACAGGGGCTTTCGACGAAACATTGTAACTTTCCATCAATTCCTCCAAGCTTATGTTCTCTTTGGTTTTAGGAGTAAGGTCGTCCTCGTCTTTCTTTACGTATGTGTAAGCATCTATCTTGTTGAACAACATTATCACAGGCTTGTCTCCTGCATCGATTTCCGCCAAGGTTTTGTCCACCACCTCTATTTGTTGTTCAAATCCTTTATGAGATATATCCACCACATGAATCAGTAAATCTGCTTCCCGCAATTCGTCAAGAGTTGACTTAAAACTCTCCACCAAAGTGTGAGGAAGTTTCCTGATAAAGCCGACTGTATCCGTCAAAAGAAAAGGCAAATTTTCAATCACCACTTTCCTTACCGTTGTATCCAGTGTGGCAAACAACTTATTCTCTGCAAATACATCACTTTTTGCCAACAAGTTCATCAAGGTGCTTTTGCCGACATTGGTATAACCGACCAAGGCAACCCTCACCAAACTCTCTCTGTTTTTCCTTTGAACTGTTTTTTGGCGATCTATTTCCGCAAGCTTCTGTTTAAGAAGAGATATTTTGGAAAGTATAATCCGTCTATCGGTTTCAATCTGTGTTTCCCCCACTCCTCTCATCGTCAAACCGGCACCGCCTCTCTGTCTGTCCAAATGTGTCCACATTCTTGTCAGACGAGGTAATAAATATTGATATTGAGCCAATGCTACTTGTGTTTTGGAATGCGAGCTTCTTGCTCTTTGTGCGAATATGTTTAATATCAAGCCCGTCCTATCCAAAACATGACAATGCAGAAACTTTTCTATGTTTCTCGCCTGCGAAGGGGAGAGTTCGTCATCGAAAACCACCCATTCTATTTCTGAAGCAACAAGATACTCCCGTATTTCTTCCAATTTACCGCTACCGACAAAGAATCTCGGGTCTTTGTAAGGCAGTTTCTGAGTAAAGCGTTTCTGAACCGTAGCACCGGCAGTGTCAATAAGAAAAACCAATTCGTCAAGAAATTCCTTGGTTTTCTCTTCCGTTACATCCGGTGTGCTTACCCCCACTACAACACACTTGTCAGGCTCAACAGAATAGTCAATCATCTATTTGGTCATGGTATATTGCTCCAACAATCTTTGAACATATTTGCCGAAAACATCGAACTCTATGTTTACAATACTGCCCGGCTCCAATGTATGGAAGTTTGTATGACGGTAAGTGTAAGGAATGATGGATACAGAGAACATTCCCTCCTCACTATCCACAACCGTGAGACTTACTCCGTTGACAGCAATCGACCCTTTGGGAACTGTGATGTTTTCCTTACCGACAGTATACTTGAAGAAGTATCTCCACGAACCGTTTTCGTCAATTACCTTTATGCATTCGGCAGTTTGATCGACATGACCTTGAACAATATGACCGTCAAACCTGCCGTCCATCTTCATACTTCGCTCCACATTAACCTCCGTTCCCACTTTCCAGCAAGCAAGATTAGTTCTGTCCATGGTTTCCTTCATTGCCGTTACCACATACTCCTTTTTCTCCTTATCCAAAGCAACAACCGTAAGGCAACAACCATCATGAGCAAAACTCTGGTCTATCTTTAATTCATCAGCAATGGGACATTGTAAAGTGAAATGGAAATTAGTTCCCTCCTGCCTTATTCCCACGACCTTCGCCATTTGTTCTATAATTCCGGTAAACATCTGTGAACCCTTATCTTTTCGTTAAACCATATCATTTTTTCGTTCTGCAAAAGTACTAATTCTTTTCCTATCCGAGCAAACAGCATTCTACGAAATTAAAACGCCGTTCCGAAAAATTAAAACGCCGAAAGAATTTTCCCAAAGGGCGTTTCGTTGAACTCTTTCTGCAAATGTATGTTTACCTTTGCAGAACGGTCTTTCGGATATACCGAAAATGTCGTACAAAATGGCGAAATGCCGCTTTATGAAAAAAAAGTACCAAAAAAGTTTGTGATTTGAAGATTTTAGAGTACCTTTGTCCTTGGTTTTTTATACCTTGTGCCTTATGAAGAAAGCGCTAATATTTATCATGATTTTGTCGCTCGGCTTAGGTCTTGCGGCTCAAACAAACAAAAAGAAAAAGAAAAAACCGGTAACACCCAAACCTGTTGCACCAATAGAGGTTGCTTTACCCGAAAGGTGTTCGGACTGTCTTTTTGCGGTGAAATTGCAAGTTGATGTGCCTTTCGGCCCCACAGAACCTTTGAACGGTCCGGGCTTTGTGAACGAAATAAGTCGTGATGCCCAGACTAAGAATGTTTTTGAGCATGAGCATAATACTATTTGGTACACCATGGATATTCCATACGACGGTAAATTGCTTATAGACATAAAGCCGAAAGGATCTTCCGATGATTACGACTTCTTGGTGTACCAATATACTGACAGATATTTCTGTAACCGTGTTGAGAAAAACAGAGTTAAACCTATAAGAAGCGTACAATCTGTTTGCAATGCGGAAGTACAAGGTCGGACAGGCTTATCGCTTACAGGAAGTATGGCTCATATCACAAAGAATTCCGATGTGGCATACGGCAAATACATAGACGTTAAAGCCGGAGAAAGTTATGTCATTGTGGTTGACAACCTGACGGATGGAGGATTGGGACATACCATAAATTGTGAGGTATGGACGGATTTCGCTCCTCTTCACATTCAGCCCATGGACAGTATTCTTTCGCAGAGAACCACAGCCGATATATATGTAAAGGAAAACGAAACAGGCAGAATTGTTGTCGATAAAAAAGATGCAGGTTCCATGAGAATAAAACTCCTTCCCAAACATAGCTATAACATATCTCTAAGCAAGGAAGGCTATTTCAGAATGAACAGAACAATATCTCATTCGCAGGCAACGGGTAAAGATACTGTCTTTACAGCCAAATTAGTGGAAATAAAAGCCGGTTCCAATATCCCGCTCGGCGGAGAATTGTATTTTGACAATAATGAACAAGGCGAAGTCTTCCTCATGAAGGAATGTTATCCTGCATTCGATGGTGTAATCAAGACTTTGAACGAATATCCAAAGATAAACGTCGAAATAATCGGCAGAATTGCAACCGAAGGTTTGAATGTCAGAAAAGATAATGAAGTATCTAAACAACGAGCTGACGCAATAAAAGATTATCTTGTAACACAAGGCATTAATGAAAGCCGAATAAGAACGAGAGGTTCCTCTGTCAAGGAATTGGAGAAGCAGTTGAAAGAACAACAAAAGTTAAAAAACAAAATAATTACGCCTCCGTGCGAAATAAAAATAGCAGTCTCTCGTTAGAGTAGCGTAATTATTGAGATTAATGTCCCATGGTGTAGCGGTAGCACAAGAGATTCTGGCTCTCTTAGCTCAGGTTCGAATCCTGATGGGATAACAAGAGAAGAACGGATTTCGCAAAATGGAAATCCGTTCTTCTTTCTGTTTTGAGGAATACTCAAAAACCTGCAATATCATTGGCTTCACTTACATCGTTCTGCCTATATGGAAGTACATATCCGAACATATCTTTGTTCTCTTCGTAGGTACTAAATTTCAATCCTTGTAGAGATGAAAACGAAAGGGCGTTTTGCGAGCGAGAAAACGCCCTTTTAGAAAATTAAAACGGCGAAAGAATTTTTCCAAACGGCGTTTCGATTCGGGCTTGTTACTTAACGGACATATCTGCTTGGTTATCAGCAATTTTATTCGTTTGTTTCATCTATATTGGACAAGGTTAAAGATTGTCGGATGTAAATTTCTATCCGATTTTGTTTACGGATTAAATATTTTATTGTACTTTTGTCAACAAATAAGGATTGTATGGATAAGTTTTTTTCATCAAACAGACTAAGAACGGCTCGAATAGCATTGGGGTTGAGCATGGAGGACTTGTCAATGCGTACAAATAGAATAGTGTCAAGACAAAGTATTCATGGTTATGAAACCGATAGAATGAGACCAAAGGCAAAGGTGTTGAACAAACTTGCACAAGCTCTCGGTGTCAGTCGGGACTACTTGGAGGGGAAGGGTTTAACAATAGATATTCCGGCTTTGCGGATTACTACTTCAAGAGTTCTTACATCTGAGGAGACGCAAGAAATAGGAGATATACTTACTTTCAGGGCGGAAAGGTACATTGAGTTGGAAGAGAAAACCGGTATGCTGCGTGAGTTCTCCAACCCTCTGAAATCCCTTATGGTTTCTAATCAAAAAGAAGCAGAAGAAGCTGCCACTCTCTTACGAGGAGAATGGTGCATGGGTACTTCAAGCATTACAAGCGTCTATCGTCTGTTGGAACGCAAAGGGATAAAGTTAATTGAAGCCACCTTGCCGCAAGGGGTATTGGGATTGAGTACATGGTGTGAAAAGAAATATCCGCTGATCGTTATGAATGCCGACAAAACAAGTACCACTACGGAACGTACACGCTTCACTGCCATTCATGAATTGGGACATTTGCTTCTGAATATAGCTATAGAATGCGACAAGGAACGCATTTGCAATCAATTTGCAGGTTGCTTTCTCTTACCCAAAGAGGTTATGTATGAGGAATTGGGAAGCAAACGGGACTTTATTACCTTGGAAGAGGTATTGGATTTCCATTTGGAGTACGGAGTTTCCGTTGCTGCCATTATTCATCAGGCTTGGGATTTGCGGATTATAACATCGGAGCATTACAACCACTGGTTTGACAATATAATATCAAAAAATAGGACAGAGAAAGGCTGGGGCAATTATCCGATAAAGGAAACACTCGGCAGAGAGAAACGAATGCAAGCCATATCTGAACAAACCGACAATGACAAAACATCGAACAATAACAAGAAAGTAATAAAATATAGTAATCAATAAAATATTAAGTATCATGAGTAATTTCAATGAATTTACACATTTGTATCAGTTATCAAAGACATTGCGTTTTGAGCTAAAACCAATAGGGGAAACGCTTAAACATTTCAACGAAAGCGGCATCTTGGATCAGGACGAACACAGAGCCGAAAGCTACAAGAAAGTCAAAAAACTAATAGATCGCTACCATAAAGAGTTTATGGAAGAAGCGTTGAGAGACTTTGTGTTTCAAATGGACAATGAAGGAAAGAATAACTCTCTTAGTGAATACTTTTTCTTGTATTCCCTCGACAAAAGAACCGAAGCTCAAGACAATGACTTCAAGGAAATTAAGAAGAACTTGCGGGAACAGATTGCAAAGTATTTCAAAGCTTCACCCAAGTACAAGAATCTGTTTAAGCAAGAGCTAATCAAAGAAGACTTATGCAACAACATGCAATGCAACGAGGAGGAGCAGAAATTAGTGGAAGAGTTCCATAACTTCACAACCTACTTCACAGGTTTTCATGAGAACCGCAAAAACATGTATTCCAATGAAGAGAAATCAACCGCTATTACATTCAGGCTTGTGCATCAAAATCTTCCGAAGTTCATAGACAACATAGGTGCATTCGACAGAGCAAGGAACATAGACGAGATAAAGGCAGGCATAAAAAACTTGCAAAAGCACTTTGAAACAAAGGGGTTACTCAAACAAGGGGAAAAGATTGAAGACTTTTTCGCTTTGGATTATTATAGTCGCTTGGCTGTTCAAAGTCGCATAGATATATACAACGCTATTCTTGGAGGCAGAACCACAGAAAAAGGCGAAAAAATTCAGGGCTTAAACGAATACATCAATCTCTACAACCAACAGCATAAGGAAGCTCGCTTGCCTAAGATGAAAGCATTGTTCAAACAAATTCTCTCCGACCGTCAGGCTATTTCTTGGATAGAAGAAAACTTCAAGAACGACAACGAAGTTTTGTCTTCAGTCAACGATTTCTATGAGAATTTGAAGCAAAATGAGATATTTGACAGAACGAAAGAACTTCTAACTTCAGTGGGCAGCTATGATTTGAGTAAGGTTTATATCACCAATGACCAACAACTCACAAGCATTTCGCAACAACTCTATGGCAGTTGGGCAGTAATAGAAAACGCCATACTCGCCGATATGCAAAAAGATATACCTCGAAAAAAGAAAGAAGACTCTGAGAAATATAACGAACGTTTAAAAAAGGCTTATTCTAACAAAGGCAGTTTCTCCATTGCTTACATCGACCAATGTTTGGAAGCTGTCTTTGATGAGAAGCATATCCCTGTGGAACAACACTTCACAAAACGCGGAGAAGCAGAAATTGAAACCGAAGCAGAATGCGGGAAAATCAAAATACCCGATGTTTTCACCCAGATAGAGCAGGCTTACTCTGCTGCAAAAACTCTGCTTTGCAATCCTTATCCGAAAGGCAAACACCTATCACAATCTGACGAAGACATTGAGAAAGTAAAAAATCTGCTTGATGCTCTCAAACGTTTCCAACACTTCATAAAGCCATTGACAGGTAGCGGAGATGAAACTGAGAAAGATGAAATGTTTTACAGTGATTTAACCGAACTGTGGGCAGAAATCGATCAACTCAATTCCCTATACAACAGAGTAAGAAATCACCTTACAGGCAAACCCTACTCAGAAGAGAAACTCAAGCTCAACTTTGAGAATGCCTCCTTACTAACCGGCTGGGATAAAAATATGGAACGTGCCAACACGGCAGTTATTCTTAGGAAAGGAAAGTTGTATTACTTGGCAATCATGAAGAAAGAGCATAACAGCATTTTCGCTTCAGATAATTTACCTGACAAGGGAGAATGCTATGAAAAGATGGTTTATAAACAGATAGCATTACCTTTGGGATTTGGAGGATTTGCAAGAAAATGTTTTGGCTCTGCCACAAAATTGGGGTGGACTTACCCGACAAACTTACTAAACAAAGAAGGTAAGATTATCATCAAAGATGAAGAAGCGAAAGATGTCCTTCCCGAACTTATTGATTGTTACAAAGATTTTCTAAACATCTATGAGAAAGATGGCTTCAAATACAGTAGCTATAACTTTAAGTTCAAGCCTTCAAATCAGTATGAAAAACTCAGTCAATTCTTTGCTGAAATTCAACAGCAAGGCTATAAGATAACGTTCCAAAACATTTCTTCGGACTACATAGACCAACTTGTAAACGAGGGTAAACTCTACTTATTTCAAATATACAACAAAGACTTCTCTCCTTCCAGCAAGGGAACACCGAATATGCACACGCTTTATTGGCAAATGCTCTTTGATGAAAGAAATTTGAACGATGGTGTCTATCAACTCAACGGACAGGCTGAGGTCTTTTTCAGAAAGAAAAGCCTTAACTATACCAAGCCTACTCACCCTGCCAATCAAGCGATTGCAAATAAGAATCCATTCAGCAAAAAGGACAAAAGCGAATTTACTTATGATCTTATCAAGGACAAAAGGTTCACGATGGATAAGTTTTTATTCCATGTACCTATAACAATCAACTTCAAGAGCAGCGGAATTGACAATATTGATTTGAAAGTTCGTCAATGGTTGCAAAAGGCTGACGATGTTCATATCATAGGTATAGACAGAGGTGAACGACATTTACTGTATTTGACCGTAATTGACTGTAAAGGCAACATCAAAGAACAGATGTCGCTCAATACGATTGAGAACGAGTACAAGGGCAACACCTACGCATTTGACTATCACAAACGTTTGGACGAGAAAGAGAAGGAAAGAGATGAAGCAAGGAAAAACTGGAAGACGGTTGAAAATATAAAGGAGTTAAAAGAGGGGTATCTGTCACAAGCAATCCATAAAATCACTCAACTAATGTTGAAATACAATGCTATCATTGTGCTTGAAGATTTGAATATGGGTTTTATGAGTGGTAGGCAAAAGGTTGAAAAGCAGGTTTATCAGAAGTTTGAGAAAATGCTTATAGACAAATTAAACTATCTTGCCGACAAGAAGAAAGACCCAAGCGAAGTGGGCGGAGTACTGAATGCCTATCAGTTGACAAGCAAGTTCGAGAGCTTTACAAAACTTGGTCGTCAGAGTGGTTTCTTGTTCTACATTCCGGCTTGGAACACATCGAAAATTGATCCCGTTACAGGTTTTGTCAATCTTTTCGATACCCGATACAAAAACATTGATGAGGCGAAGAAATTCTTCGGCAGTTTCAAATCCATAAGCTACAACAAAGATAAAAATTGGTTTGAGTTCTCTTTTGACTACAACGACTTCACAAACAAAGCTGAGGGTACAAAAACACAATGGACGGTATGCACCAACGGGGAAAGGATTGAAAATTTCAGAAGTGGAGAAAACTTAAATCAATGGAGCGGAAGAAAGATAGTTCTAAGTCAAGAGTTCAAGACTTTGTTTGATAGATATGGCATAGACTTTACCAAAGATTTACAGAATGACATCTGCTCACAATCGGAGATGGGGTTCTTTGAGCAGTTGCTCCGTCTTTTCAAGTTGACTTTACAGATGAGGAACAGCATAAGCAATACAGAAACTGATTATCTTATTTCTCCGGTTTACGACAGGAACGGCAATTTCTATGACAGTCGCAATAATAGGAAAGATTTACCAAATAATGCAGACGCAAACGGTGCTTACAATATTGCAAGAAAGGGTTTGATGATTTTGAACCAGATAAAACAAACCTCAGACCTCAAAAAACCTAAGTACGACTTAACAAACAAGGCTTGGTTGAACTTTGTACAGAAAGGTTACGCCGACAAAGACTGATGGAGGAGCATATCAACATTTCAATTTTGAATGACTTTATCTTCTGTCCGTATTCCATATACCTGCATAATGTGTATATGGAAGCGGACGAGGATATTTTCAAAGCTACTCCGCAAATAAGAGGCACACAAGCTCACAGTGGAGTGGACAAGAAGACCGGCAGTTCGAGAGCTTGCGACATACTGTCTTTACCGGTGTGTAGTAATGCTCTCGGTTTGTATGGTGTAATTGATATTTACAAGAGCGACAAAGCCTTGTTGGTCGAACGGAAATATAAATTGAAGGATATCTACCGCGGACAGTTATACCAATTATGGGCTCAGTATTTCTGTATGATAGAGATGGGGTATGAAGTAAAGCAGATTGCATTCTATGAAATATCTACCAACAAACTATTTCCACAAACTATCCCTGAACAGTCGGAGAAAGAAGAGTTGGTAAATTATCTCGTTGCTTTACGTTCCTATAATCCCGATTCAGATAATTCAAAGCCCAATCCGAATAAATGTGTTCATTGCATATATTGTAATCTTTGCGACAAAACAGAATCAGACAATGTTTACACATAAAGATATAAAGACCCGTTCCGTTTTTGTGATTAACTGCTTTGAGAAAGAACGCTGTTTGCGACTGAGGAGCGGAGAATTGCTACTTTCAGAAAACAAGGACGGTAAAGAGGTTACTCTCACAAAGTTTCCTTTTCAGAAGATACTCGCCTTATTTGTCATCGGTTCTATGAGCATAACCACTCCTTTGATTGAGAAATGCAAAAAGTATGCAGTGGCTCTTGTAGTGGTCAAAGCAAACCTGAGACCTGTTTTCATCATGGCAAATGCAGCTGAAGGCAACTTCCTTCTAAGACAAAGGCAGTATAAATTTGAAAAAGACGATTTGTCTATTGCAAAACTTCTGATGAACAATAAAATCAGCAATCAACTTTCATTACTGACCCTTACAAGAAGAAGCGATACAAAAACAAAAGAAGCCATAGTGCTTTGTCAACAGGCTTTGAATTCATTGGAATATGTAACGGATTATAACTGTTTAATGGGTATTGAAGGAGCTGTTTCAAAGATGTTTTTTGCAGCTTACTTTCAAAAACTTGAATGGCAAAGACGTTGTCCGAGAATAAAGTGCGACGAGATGAACGTAACACTTGATATAGGCTATCATATATTGTTTAACTTTGTGGAATGCGTCGTTCGCTTATTTGGTTTTGATGTATATGTAGGTGTATATCATAGATTATGGTTCAAAAGAAAATCGCTGATTTGTGATTTAATGGAACCGTTCAGATGCATAATAGATCACACAATTCTCTTGGCATTTAATAGAAAACAGTTCTCGAAAAGCGATTTTGAACTTGTAAAACACGAATACAGACTGAAACAAGGGGAATGCACAAAGTATTACAAAGTATTCTGTGATGACATAATTGCACACAAAATAGAGATTTTCTCATACGTCCAAAGGTACTACAGATGCTTTATGGGAGAAAAAGACATTTCAACATATCCAAAATACGATTTCAAATGAAAATAATCAGCTACGACATAAGAGACGATAAAACAAGAACAAAATTTGCCAAGATGATTTCCAAACATGGTGCAATAAGACTACAATACTCTGTTTATGAGATTGAAAACACCAACAGGATAATGGAAAATCTATTGGCGAGAATAGAAGATTTTTCAAAGCAATTTTGCTTCGATGACAGTGTGATAGTATTTGATGTGAACAACAATAAAATGATAAAATACGGCAATGCAATACATAGAGACCAAGAAATGGTATATTTCTAATTGCAAACCTTGGTCTGTTGCAACGCACTTATCACAGATAAACAAGTCTATTATAAGGTTTTAGACTACATACGTTTTTCACCCCTCTATTTTTTGCGATTTATACTCGAACTCCTTTGGACTCAAATTCAAATAATTGTTGTATCTTTGCACACATGAAGAGGCTAACCGCCTAATTGAATTTCTACTATTGTAGATGGCTGGGAATTGTATCTCAAGAAAGACGGCTAACCGCCTAATTGAATTTCTACTATTGTAGATGAGACCTTCGGCATGCCGAGAGTGGAGAAGGCTAACCGCCTAATTGAATTTCTACTATTGTAGATACTGTCAGATTACGCCCGTTCTGCACAACGGGCTAACCGCCTAATTGAATTTCTACTATTGTAGATTTCAGCGAATAGATGCTATTAATCTCTTGGCTAACCGCCTAATTGAATTTCTACTATTGTAGATATTTCTGCAAATTGCTGAATAGATGTCTGGCTAACCGCCTAATTGAATTTCTACTATTGTAGATAAGGTACCAATTCCGGCATTGTTAAACGGGCTAACCGCCTAATTGAATTTCTACTATTGTAGATCAAAGCTCCGATTTTCTCTTCCTGCTCTTTGGCTAACCGCCTAATTGAATTTCTACTATTGTAGATTTTTGATTCTTCTACCTCCGTCCATATCTGGCTAACCGCCTAATTGAATTTCTACTATTGTAGATGCCGGCAAGGTAGCATAATTCTTCGCTGGGCTAACCGCCTAATTGAATTTCTACTATTGTAGATCTTCCGCTCTTGGTGTACCAGCCCTCTTGTAGGCTAACCGCCTAATTGAATTTCTACTATTGTAGATCCGACCGTTAAGGTCGAGGCTCTCCAAAGGCTAACCGCCTAATTGAATTTCTACTATTGTAGATACTTTGATTGCTGTCAAACCTGCCGTGAAGGCTAACCGCCTAATTGAATTTCTACTATTGTAGATGTAACCTTGCTTGGTTATCGCCTCTCTGGGCTAACCGCCTAATTGAATTTCTACTATTGTAGATGACGATGAGGCTGTAACACTTGGTATATGGCTAACCGCCTAATTGAATTTCTACTATTGTAGATCTAGAAGTATAGGTGTAAGTGATGCTAATGGCTAACCGCCTAATTGAATTTCTACTATTGTAGATGCCAATTATCACAACTAATACCAACAACGGCTAACCGCCTAATTGAATTTCTACTATTGTAGATCTATTGGTACTCATAAAATAACAAGTCGGCTAACCGCCTAATTGAATTTCTACTATTGTAGATTCTTTCAAATTCAAGTAACGTTCTATGTGGCTAACCGCCTAATTGAATTTCTACTATTGTAGATACAACCCCCAAATGCTTTCCTTTCCCGGGCTAACCGCCTAATTGAATTTCTACTATTGTAGATCTATCATCTTAACTAATTCGTCAGGCGGGCTAACCGCCTAATTGAATTTCTACTATTGTAGATTCATTCTTCTGAATTTTTGCAGCACGCTGGCTAACCGCCTAATTGAATTTCTACTATTGTAGATTCTTTTATCCACTCGGTTATTGATTTTCTGGCTAACCGCCTAATTGAATTTCTACTATTGTAGATATAGCTGTCGGTGCAGCCATACCAGAAGGCTAACCGCCTAATTGAATTTCTACTATTGTAGATTTGCAATTTTGTTGCACGGGAAAAGAAAAGGCTAACCGCCTAATTGAATTTCTACTATTGTAGATTACTTTCTTGTAATAGATCTCTTAATAGGCTAACCGCCTAATTGAATTTCTACTATTGTAGATTGAAGTAGATAGAGGTAGAGCTGGGAAGGGCTAACCGCCTAATTGAATTTCTACTATTGTAGATTAACCTTTTTGTTTTGTTGTTCGTTAGGCTAACCGCCTAATTGAATTTCTACTATTGTAGATGTGAACAGACGAGCTACACCGTTGATGGGCTAACCGCCTAATTGAATTTCTACTATTGTAGATAACATAATATTTCATAAGGCAATTATTGGCTAACCGCCTAATTGAATTTCTACTATTGTAGATTTGTAGCGTCTAAGGCTGAGTAGTTCATGGCTAACCGCCTAATTGAATTTCTACTATTGTAGATTAAATTATTTCTGCTTCTGTTAGCTTTTGGCTAACCGCCTAATTGAATTTCTACTATTGTAGATTCCTCCTTATTCTTTTAATTCTTCTACTTGGCTAACCGCCTAATTGAATTTCTACTATTGTAGATAGCCTTGCGATAACTCCCTTGTACTTCGTTGGCTAACCGCCTAATTGAATTTCTACTATTGTAGATATATTCAATTCCGTTTTCGATGGCTGCACGGCTAACCGCCTAATTGAATTTCTACTATTGTAGATAGGACAAGGGTTATCATGTATCGCTAATTGGGCTAACCGCCTAATTGAATTTCTACTATTGTAGATAGGTTGCCCGTTGCCTTGTCTCTCACTCTGGGCTAACCGCCTAATTGAATTTCTACTATTGTAGATGGTTGCACCATTACGTACATTATCTCCGAAGGCTAACCGCCTAATTGAATTTCTACTATTGTAGATCATTTCTGTAATTATTTAAATTCTACCATGGCTAACCGCCTAATTGAATTTCTACTATTGTAGATTTTAAGTTCTGCAACTATATTAACCATGGCTAACCGCCTAATTGAATTTCTACTATTGTAGATTTTGCATTTTTAATTGGTTTATAATGTTGGGCTAACCGCCTAATTGAATTTCTACTATTGTAGATTGTAATTATTTTTTGATTATGAATAAGTTGGCTAACCGCCTAATTGAATTTCTACTATTGTAGATCTTGTTATCATATATATAGTATCTATATAGGCTAACCGCCTAATTGAATTTCTACTATTGTAGATAATCTCGTCTCCGAGATAGTAAACTTATGGCTAACCGCCTAATTGAATTTCTACTATTGTAGATTTATATCTCTGCACTCGTACTTGTATTCGGCTAACCGCCTAATTGAATTTCTACTATTGTAGATAAAATTGCCAAGCTGTCGGCACGCAGCGGGCTAACCGCCTAATTGAATTTCTACTATTGTAGATGCCAAGACTGAAAAAGTTATTGGCGTTGTGGCTAACCGCCTAATTGAATTTCTACTATTGTAGATAATTATATACTCGACTAAATGATAACGAGGCTAACCGCCTAATTGAATTTCTACTATTGTAGATTCAACATCAGGCATATAATTTAGAACAAAGGGCTAACCGCCTAATTGAATTTCTACTATTGTAGAGAAAACTCAAACTATAAAGGGAAACTTTCTCTGTTAAAGCTTGAAGGATAAATATCTTTGCTTAAAAGTAAAAATTGAGGCATTTAATCAAGGAAGAAAGGCGTGAGAAAGTTTCAGTAATAATCAAATCACAAAGACTATTGGTAACGAGGAATACGCAATCTGTTATAAAACGAAACGTATAAACAAACTGATGGTAATAGTAGGTAGAACGTTTGGCAAACCATAATAATGTATTATGTCTTGACAATAAAAAAGCGGGCTTGATTACTCAAGCCCGCTTGACTTTTAATTGCAGAGTTATTACTCTGCTTTTTCGACGTTTTCCGTTTCAACAGGAGTTGTTTCTGCAACAGGTGCTTCTGCTGTTGCTTTCTTCTTTCCTCCTCTACGGGTTGTTTTAGTTTTCTTGGCTGTGGTATCTTTCAACATTGCTTCGTTGTAATCTACCAATTCCATCATAACTACTTCTGCTCCGTCTCCTAAACGTCTGCCGAGTTTCAATATTCTGGTATAACCACCATTACGATTTGCGACCTTGCTCGCCACGTCACCGAATAATTCTTTTACAGCTTCTTTGTTTTGCAAATAAGCGAATACAACACGTCTTTGATGTGTAGAGTCTGCTTTGGTTTTTGTTATCAACGGTTCTACATATCCTCTCAACGCTTTAGCTTTGGCTAAGGTGGTTTCTATTCTCTTGTGTAATATCAATGATGACGCCATATTGGACAGCATAGCCACTCTATGGGCGTGTGTTCTCGATAATTTATTTACTTTACAACCGTGTCTCATTTCTCGTTACTCTTTTTCTAATTTATACTTTGAAACATTCATTCCAAATTCCAAATTCTTCGACCTTACCAAATTCTCCAACTCCGTCAATGATTTTCTTCCGAAGTTTCTGAACTTCAAAAGGTCTTGCTTATTGAAAGATACCAAATCTCCCAAGGTTTCAACCTCTGCACTCTTCAAGCAGTTCAATGCTCTTACGGAGAGATCCAAATCCAAGAGTCTGGTCTTCAAAAGTTGACGTATATGTAAGGTGGCTTCGTCAAATTCTTCATTTGGTGTTTGAAGGTCTGCTTTGACTGAAATTTTATCGTCTGAGAATAATAAGAAATGCTGTATCAGTATGGATGCGGCTTCTTTTAGTGCATCTTTCGGTGTTATGGAACCGTCTGTTGTTACCTCCAAGGTTAGTTTTTCATAATCTATTCGGTGCTCGACTCTGTAATTCTCAACCGTATAGTTCACGTTCTTTATAGGTGTGAATATGGAGTCTATTGCTATCGTTCCTATAACGTCATCGGCTTTCTTATTCTCCTCAGCAGGCACATATCCTCTACCCTTTTCTATGGTCATTTCCATAGAAAGGCATACTGAAGGCTCCATGTGGCAAATCTCCACCTCTGTATTCAAAACTTGAAATCCTTGCAAGTATTGGTTGATGTCTTCTGCTTTGAAGACGTTCTTGCCTTCTATTTTGAACTTTATTGTTTCTCTATCTTCGGTGTCTATTTGTCTTTTGAAACGAAGTTGCTTTAGGTTTAGGATTATCTCTGTCATGTCTTCAATAACCCCGGGTATAGTGTCGAATTCGTGTAAAACACCATCGATTTTTATGGAGGTTATTGCAAATCCTTCCAAAGATGATACCAAGATTCTTCTTAGTGCATTGCCTATTGTTACTCCGTAACGAGGTTCGAGCGGACGAAACTCAAATGTTCCTTTGTAGTCATCCGACTCTATCATGATAACCTTGTCAGGTTGTTGAAAAGCTAATATGGCCATTGTTACTTTATTTAATCTTATTTAGAATACAACTCAACTATCAATTGCTCCTTTATGTTTTCAGGAATATCTTCTCTTTCAGGATAGTTCATGAACTTGCCTTCCATTTTGGTACCGTCCCAATCCAACCAAGAATAATTACTTCTTGTTGATAGTGAGTCTTCTATAATTTCCAACGATTTGGAACGTTCTCTAACGCCTATAACATCTCCTGCTCTTAACAAGTATGATGGTATGTTGACAACGTTTCCGTTTACTGTTATGTGTCTGTGCGATACGAGTTGTCGTGCTTGATTACGTGTATGCGCTATTCCCAAACGATAAACCACGTTATCAAGTCTTGACTCTATCAATTGCAACAATACAACACCGGTAACTCCTCCTTTTCGAGAGGCTTTTTCAAACAAGTTACGGAACTGTCTTTCCAAAATACCGTATGTGTACTTTGCCTTTTGTTTTTCCATCAACTGTACTCCATACTCGGATTGTTTTGGACGTCTTTTGCTAACGCCATGTTGTCCGGGAGGATAGTTTCTTTTTTCAAATGCTCTGTCTGCTCCGTAAATCGGTTCTCTGAATTTTCTTGCTATTTTGGTTTTAGGACCAGTATATCTTGCCATAGTCTAATCTTTTTTCTTGAAACAATACACTTTCTTTTTACACTCTTCTTCTCTTAGGAGGACGACATCCGTTATGTGGAAGTGGAGTAACATCCGTTATTTCCAAGACTTCTATGCCAGATGCATTGATAGCTCTGATTGCCGATTCTCTGCCAGCACCAGGTCCTTTTACGAATACTTTCACTTTTCTCAAACCATAGTCAAATGCAACTTTCGAGCAATCTTCAGCTGCCATTTGAGATGCATAAGGGGTGTTCTTCTTAGAACCTCTAAATCCCATTTTTCCCGCAGATGACCAAGCTATTACTTGTCCTGCGTTGTTTGTCAACGAAATAATACAATTGTTGAAAGAGGCAAAAATAAACGCCTTGCCTACCGGTTCAACTTTTACCACTCTTTTCTTCGTTGGTTTAGAACTTTTTGCCATATTGTTCTTACAATATTTATTGATTACTATTTGATGAGTGCTCCGAATTGTTTTTATTGTTAGTCCGCACCCACATTAACTTTTACTACTTGGTTACTTTTTTCTTGTTTGCAACTGTTTTCTTCTTACCTTTACGTGTTCTTGCATTATTCTTTGTGCTTTGTCCACGCAATGGCAATCCGTTACGATGACGAATGCCTCTGTAACAGCCTATATCCATCAATCTCTTGATATTCATCTGTACCTCTGAACGCAATGCTCCTTCTACCTTGTACTCTTCTCCTATGATAGTACGGATTGCATTCTGCTCGTCATCATTCCATTCACTTACCTTCTTGTTCTCATCGATTCCGGCTTTTGCCAATATTTTTGAAGCCAAACTCTTACCTATTCCATAGATATAAGTCAAACCGATAACACCTCTTTTGTTCTTTGGTAAGTCTATACCCGCAATTCTTGCCATAAATTCTTATTGTTATTAGATTACTTATTTACCTGTCTCTGTTATCTTGATTCAAAACTATCCTTGTCTTTGTTTGTACTTGGGATTCTTCTTGTTAATAACATAGACAACTCCTTTTCTACGAACGACTATACATTCGGGAGATCTTTTCTTTACTGAGGTTCTTACTTTCATCTTCGTAAATTCTATTTGATTTCTGTTTATGCAACCTTATTTGTGTCGATACGTTATCCGACCTTTGGTTAAATCGTAAGGTGTCATCTCGACTTGCACTCTGTCTCCCGGCAATATTTTTATGTAGTGCATTCTCATTTTGCCGGAAATATGTGCGATGATAACATGACCGTTTTCCAACTCCACACTAAACAGTGCGTTTCCCAACGATTCCAATACGGTTCCATCTAACTGAATGGCTTCTTGTTTTGCCATATTAAATTTGCTCTAAATTAGTATTCGTTCTTATTGCTTGCTCAATTGCGTCAAAGCTTGACAATATATCGGCTCCTTCGATTGTTATTGCCACATCATGCTCATAGTGTGCGGTCGGTGAATAATCAACAGTTCTACACGTCCATTGGTCTGCTTCAAAAAGAACTTCCTTATTTCCGAGAGTAATCATGGGTTCTATTGCTATTACCATTCCCTCTCGAAATTTAGGTCCGGTTCCTTTTTTGCCATAATTAGGCACACATGGGTCTTCATGCATCTTACGACCAACTCCATGTCCGCATAATTCCCTGACAACACCATATCCGAAAGATTCGCAGTACGTTTGAATGCAATTGCTCAAATCTCCTACTCTTTGTCCAATCTTACATCTTTCAATACCCAGATAAAGTGATTGCTTGGTAACTTTCAAAAGTTCGGCAACTTCATCTTTCACACCTTTTAGTGCAAAGGTATAAGCCGAATCCCCTACCCAACCATTATAAGTTACTCCACAATCTATGGAAACTATATCACCATCCTTTATCTCTCTTTTTCCCGGAATGCCATGTACGACAACTTCGTTTATGGAAATGCAAAGAGATGCAGGATAACCGCAATATCCCTTGAATGTGGGTTCTCCTCCCATATCACGAATATATTGCTCGGCTATTTTATCGAGTTGCTCGGTGGTTACACCCGGCTTGATATACTTGGATACCTCAGCCAAAGTGTCTCCCACCTTTAAAGCACTTACTCTCAGTTGTTCTATATCTTCCTTTGTTTTTATCTGTATCATGGTTCAAAAGATGCTACTACATCTGACCTCTACCCTTTATTCTTCCAGACTTGGTCAATCCGTCATAGTGTCTCATCAACAAATGACTTTCTATTTGTTGTAAAGTATCCAAAACAACACCGACCAAAATCAATAATGATGTTCCTCCATAAAATTGTGCGAATTGTTGATTCACTCCAAACAACCTTACAACTGCAGGAAGGATTGCAACTATCGCCAAGAATATGGAACCGGGAAGCGTTATCTTTGATAATACGTTATCGAAAAACTCTTCTGTCTTCTTACCTGGTTTCACTCCCGGTATGAAGCCTCCGTTTTTCTTCATATCATCAGACATTTGCTTAGGATTTATTGCCACAGCAGTATAGAAGTAGGTGAACAATATTATCAATACAGCAAAAATGAGATTGTACCAAAAACCGTCAAAATTCGACAATGCCGCCTTTATTCCGGTCATGCTGTCTGAACTTGAAAAGCCAAACAATGTAACCGGTATAAACATTATCGCCTGTGCAAATATAATCGGCATTACACCTGCGGCATTAACCTTTATAGGTACGTATTGTCTTGCTCCACCATACTGCTTATTGCCTACTATTCTTTTTGCGTATTGAACAGGTATTCGTCTTGTTCCTTGTACAAGCAATATACATAGCATGATTACAATCAACAAAACTACCAATTCCACAAAGAATATAACCAACTGTCCGCCTTGTTCTTCCATTCTGGAAGCAAATTCTGCAAACAATGCAAATGGCAAACGAGCAACGATACCAACCATAATCAATAATGATATACCGTTTCCAATACCTTTGTCGGTTATTCTTTCACCAAGCCACATTACAAACAGGGTTCCACATGTAAGCATAATGGATATAGGCAATACCCAATTTATAAAGTTCGGACTATCCGAACCTGTTATACTATATATGGTTCCTCCCATCTGTGCGACTTGTCCGCTCAAATTGGCAAGATATGCAAAAGATTGGAATATGGTAACAACAATGGTCAGCCAACGCGTCATTTGGTTTATTTTCCTTCTGCCGCTTTCTCCTTCACGTTGCATTTTCATAAAATACGGAACCACCATTGTCAGCAACTGCATGACAATGGACGCCGTAATATATGGCATAATTCCCAAAGCGAATATTGATGCATTTGAAAATGCTCCTCCGGAGAACATGTTCAACAGTCCCAAAACTCCGTCCTTTGTTTGATCCTGCAAACTTGTCAAGTCGGAAGGGTTTATACCCGGAATAACAACGTAAGAGCCTATTCTATAGATTAAGACCAAGCCCAAAGTATAGAGTATTCTATCTCTTAACTCTTTTATATTCCAGATATTCTTTAATGTATTGATAAACCGTTTCATTAGCTGCTAAATTGTTGTTGCAGCCCCTCCCTTTGCTTCGATGGCAGCCTTTGCCGTCTTAGAAAAAGAATGAGCAGTTACGTTGATTGTTGCATTTAATTCTCCTCTTCCAAGAATTTTTACTCTATCCTTAGAAGATACCAATCCGTGCTGTCTCAACACATCTATTGTTATGTCCTTTACCTGAGTTCTTTCAAACAAATCATTCAGCGTATCAAGATTGACTCCTACGTATTCAATTCTATTTATGTTCTTGAAACCAAATTTAGGTAGTCGTCTATACAAAGGCATCTGACCTCCTTCAAAGCCCACTTTACGAGAATATCCGGAACGAGACTTGGCTCCTTTGTGTCCTCTTGTGGAAGTACCACCTCTTCCGGAACCTTGACCACGTCCTATTCTTTTCCGGTTCTTTGTTGCTCCCTTTGCTGGTTTTAATGTACTTAAATCCATGATATTTACTTTCAAAACTGTTTCTAATTAATTTCCTCTACTTTGACCAAATGGCTTACTTTGGCAATCATACCTTGTACAGGTGAGGTCAGTTCATGAAGTCTTGAACGTCCTATCTTTCCAAGTCCCAATGATTCCAATGTACGTTTTTGTTTTGCCGGGTGTCCTATGCCACTTCTCACTTGCGTTACTTTTACTTTCATAGTGTTTAGGTTTTTATCCGTTAAATACTCTGTCCATTTCTATACCACGCAATTTTGCAATGGTATAAGGATCTTTCATCTTTATCAAAGCAGCAATCGTAGCTTTTACTACGCTATGCGGATTTGAAGAACCTTTCGATTTTGCAAGCACGTCCTTAACACCAACACTTTCCAAAACGGCACGCATAGCACCTCCTGCTATAACTCCGGTTCCCGGTGCTGCCGGTTTCAAAAACACTCTTGCTCCACTGTATTTAGCAATTTGCTCATGAGGTACAGTACCTTTGAGAATTGGAACTTTTATCAAGTTCTTCTTTGCATCATCAATACCTTTAGATATGGCAGCAGCAACTTCTTTTGCTTTACCCAAACCATATCCGACAACACCATTACCATTTCCAACAACTACTATGGCAGAAAAACTGAAAGTTCTACCACCCTTGGTAACCTTGGTAACACGGTTTATACTCACAAGTCGATCTTCAAACTCTATCTCACTCGACTTTACTCTCTTTACGTTTACTTCAGACATAATCTTAATTAGAATTTTAGACCATTTTCTCTGGCAGAATCAGCCAATGATTTTACCCTACCGTGATACAAATAACCATTTCTGTCGAAAACTATCGATTCTATACCCAAATTCTTGGCTCTTTCTGCAATAGATTTACCCACAGAGGCTGCTCTTTCGATTTTTGTTCCTTTTCTCTCGAAATTCTTTTCCATCGTAGATGCAGAAACCAAAGTAACACCCTTCACATCATCTATCAACTGAGCATAAATCTCTTTATTACTTCTGAATACTGTCAAACGAGGTCGCTTATCGGTTCCGTTTATTTTTTTGCGAATCCTCATTTTCAATTTCAATCTTCTTATTTCCTTTTTCGTTGTCATCCCAATATGGATTTTAATTCAAAAATTACTTAGCAGCCGCTTTACCTGCTTTCTTACGAACAACCTCTCCTTGGAATCTGATACCCTTACCCTTATATGGCTCAGGTTTACGCAAAGAACGTATCTTTGCTGCAACTTGTCCCAATAATTGTTTGTCAATACTCTTCATAACTATGATAGGATCTTTTCCTTTCTCAGTTATGGTTTCACATTTTATTTCTTTCGGCAATTCAAAGAATATATTATGCGAATAACCCAAAGCCAATTCCAAAATCTGACCTTGAACCTGTGCTTTGTAGCCCACACCTATCACTACTTGCGTTACTTGGAAGCCTTCTGAAACTCCTTTAACCATGTTAGCTATCAAAGCTCTGTAAAGTCCATGTAGTGCTTTATGTTGTTTTTGCTCTGAAGCTCTTGTGAGCACGATGTGTTCATTCTCTACACTTACGGTAATTGCCGGATTGACTTTTTGCGTTAAAGTCCCAAGTTTTCCCTTAACAGTAACTTCGTTATCATTACTTACTGCTATCTCTACACCTTGGGGTAGGCTTATCGGTAATTTTCCTATTCTTGACATGTGTTTCTATCCTCCTTATTAGCTAATGTAACAAATTACCTCTCCTCCGATATTCAAAGCTCTTGCCTCCTTATCTGTCATCAAACCTTTCGACGTAGAAATTATAGCAATACCCAAGCCATTCAATACTCTTGGCATGCTTTCAACACCTACATACCTTCTCAAACCGGGAGTACTTACTCGTTTTATGTTAGTCATTGCAGGCTCCTTTGTCAATGGATGATATTTCAAAGCTATCTTTATAGTCTTCGGAAAAGTTTCATCTTCGAATTTGTAATTCAAAATGTAACCCTTATCAAACAATATCTTGGTTATTTCTTTCTTGATTTTGGAAGCAGGTATCTCAACCACTCTATGTTTCGCCATTGAGGCATTTCTTATACGTGTAAGATAATCTGCTATTGGATCTGTAACCATTTTATTTCTATTTTTATTTGTAACTGACTCTATCTCTACCAACTTGCTTTCTTAACTCCGGGGATCAAACCCGCCAAAGCCATTTCTCTGAAATTTATTCTCGAAATTCCGAATTGACGCATATATCCTTTCGGACGTCCGGTGAGTTTACATCTATTATGCAATCTTACCGGAGAAGCATTTCTCGGCAATTTTTGGAGAGCTTCATAATCACCTGCTTCTAACAATGCTTTACGCTTTGCAGCATATTTTGCAACTATTGCCTCTCTTTTACGCTCACGCGCTTTCATTGATTCTTTTGCCATATCTACAAATTGTTTTGATTTTTAAATGGGAATCCAAATGCTTTCAACAAAGACATTGCTTCTTTATCTTCACGAGCCGATGTAACGAAAGTAATATCCATTCCTTGAATATTATTAACCTTGTCAATGTTTATTTCTGGGAAAATAATCTGCTCTGTAATTCCGAAAGAAAAGTTACCTCTACCATCAAAGCCCTTATCACTAATTCCTCTAAAATCTCTGATTCTCGGGATAGAAGCAGAAAGCAATCTATCCAAGAACTCATACATCTTATCACCTCTCAAAGTTACTCTGACTCCGATAGGCATTCCTTTTCTTAGTTTGAAGTTTGAGATATCTTTTCTTGATCTGGTTGCAACAGCTTTCTGACCAGCAATTAAGGACATTTCCTCTATACCTTTATCTATTACTTTTTTATCAGCAATAGCTAATCTTCCTAATCCTTGATTTAAAGATATTTTCTCAAGGCGAGGGACCTCCATAATCGTCCTATAATTATACTCTTTCATCAAAGAAGCGACAATCTCTTCTTTGTATTTTTGTTTTAGTCTCGGTGTGTATCCCATTACTTAATTACCTCCCCTGTCTTTTTAGAGTATCGTACTAATTTGTTTGTCTTCTCATCTAATCTTCTTCCTATTCTTGTTGCATTTCCCTTTGCATCAACAACCATAAGATTAGATATATGTATAGGAGCCTCCTTTTCTATTATACCGCCTTGCGTATTCTTAGGACTTGGCTTGGTATGCTTTTTCACCTTGTTCAAACCTTCAACAATAGCTCGGTTTTTACTTGGATATACAACAAGTATTCGTCCGGTTCGCCCCTTATCATTACCAGCTATAACTTTTACCGTATCTCCTTTTTTTACATGTAACTTCATAATCTTCACTGTTTTTGCATTTACAATACTTCAGGAGCCAATGAAACAATCTTCATAAACTGTTTCTCACGCAATTCTCTGGCAACCGGTCCGAAAATACGTGTTCCTCTCATTTCATCATTTGCATTCAAAAGAACGCAAGCATTGTCATCAAAACGAATATAAGATCCATCTTGTCTTCTAACTTCCTTTTTCGTTCTGACAACCACAGCCTTCGACACAGAGCCCTTCTTTACGTTTCCCGAAGGGGTTGCATCTTTAATCGCTACTACGATTTTGTCGCCAACGGAAGCATATCTTCTCTTTGTACCACCAAGTACTCTGATACATAACGCACTTTTCGCTCCGCTGTTATCTGCAACAATCAATCTTGTTTCTTGTTGTACCATTTTTATTTAGCTCTTTCTATTATTTCGACTAATCTCCAACGCTTATTCTTACTCAACGGTCTTGTCTCCATTATTCTTACGGTATCACCCATACCACACTCATTTTTCTCGTCATGAGCCATGAATTTGGTACTTCTCTTAACGAACTTACCGTATTTCGGATGTTTTACTTTTCTCTCAACCAAAACGCTGACAGATTTATCCATCTTATTACTTACGACAATACCTATTCTCTCTTTTCTCAAATTTCTTTCCATATCAACCAATGTTACTTGTTCGCTGAATCTTTCGAGCATAACTGACGAAATCTGATTTCCGTATTTATTCTCGCAATACCCTTTCGAGCTTTTCTTATAAGGCTCGGATTTTCTACCGGAGATACAGCATGATTTATTCGCAACTTAGTAAGCTGTGTTTTTTCTGCTTCTAATCTTTCTTGCAATTCTGCAAGTGAAAGATCTTTCAATCCATTATTATTCATCTTCTTTCTATGTTATGCTTCTTCAACGTAATCTCTTCTTACCACGAATCTGGTGATAACAGGCAATTTCTGAGCTGCCAATCTCATAGCTTCCTTAGCAACTTCCATAGGAACGCCCTCTGCTTCAAACAACATTGTTCCCGGTTTTACCTTAGCTACAAAATATTCAGGAGCTCCCTTACCTTTACCCATACGAACCTCATTAGGTTTCTTGGTTATAGGCTTATCAGGAAAAATTCTAATCCAAATCTGTCCTTCACGTTTCATGTAACGAGTAACAGCTTGACGGGCAGCTTCTATTTGACGTCCTGTAATAAAAGATGTCTCCAAAGACTTGATACCAAATGCACCAAAAGCCAACTCATGACCTCTGTGAGCTATACCTTTTATTCTACCCTTTTGTTGTTTCCTATATTTAGTCTTTTTTGGCTGTAACATATCTCTTGTTTTTGACTATTATTAACTTTACTTCTTTCTTGCAGGACGTTGAACAGAACTATTCGGACGTCTTTGTCCCATTCTGCCTTCTTTCAAATTACCCCCTACAGTTGAAGGAACCAACTCTCTTTTATTGTACACCAATCCTTTACATATCCAAACCTTAACACCTATGCGACCATAAGTAGTATGAGCTTCTGCATGTGCATAGTCTATATCGGCTCTTAATGTATGAAGAGGAGTACGACCTTCTTTATAGTGTTCGGTTCTTGCCATCTCAGCTCCACCGATACGACCGGAAACAGAAATTTTCACACCTTCTGCTCCAATTCTCATGGTTGAAGATATAGCTGTCTTTATTGCTTTTCTATAAGAAACACGACCTTCTATTTGTCTTGCAACAGAAGAAGCAACCAAAACAGCATCAAGTTCAGGACGCTTTACTTCAGAAATATTTATCTGAACCTCCTTACTTGTAAGTTTTTTCAACTCCTCTTTCAGTTTATCTACCTCTTGTCCGGCTTTACCTATTATTATTCCCGGTTTAGCAGCATAGATAGTAACTGTAACCAGCTTTAAAGTTCTTTCGATATAAACCTTAGAGATACCAGCCTTGGCCAAACGTACATTAAGGTACTTTCTGATTTTATCATCTTCAACCAATTTGGTATCGAATTTTCTTCCTCCATACCAATTAGAGTCCCAACCTCTGATGATGCCCAGTCTGTTTCCTATTGGATTTGTTTTTTGTCCCATCCGATTAAATTCATTTACAAATTCTACAAATTATTACTTCTCAGCATCAGTTGATTTTGCAGACACTGCATTTTCTTCAACCTTGCTTCCCAACTCAAGAGTAATATGATTTGATCTTTTCTTGATTCTGTATCCGCGTCCCTGTGGTGCAGTACGAAGTCTTTTCAATTGTCGTCCTCCATCAACAGTTATTCGCTTCACATATAATCCACTTTCCTCAACTCGCTTACCCTCATTCTTAACTTGCCAATTCGCAATTGCCGAAAGCAATAATTTACGTAATTTTGGTGCTGATTCTCTATGACTAAACTGCAATATACCAAGTGCCTTCTCTATTTCAACTCCTCTTATAGCATCTGCCATTAAACGAGTCTTCCTTGGAGAAGTAGGGTTATCCATCAACTTAGCGATATACTGAGTCTTTCTTGCCTCTTTGCGTGCTATTGCACTCTCACGTCTTCTTTTTCCCATTTCTGCACTGTTTTTATTTCTTACCTTTATCCTTTTGACCGGCGTGACCTCTAAAAATTCTTGTAGGTGCAAACTCACCTAATTTGTGTCCCACCATATTCTCGGTAATATAAACCGGGATATGCTTATTTCCATTATGAACAGCAATAGTCAAACCTACAAAATCCGGAGAAATCATAGAAGCTCTTGACCATGTCTTTATCGTATTCTTATCGTTTTTTGCTTGTGCAGCCAAAACCTTTTTCTCTAACTTATAATGGATATAAGGTCCTTTTTTTAATGAACGGCTCATCTGTCTATGATTTTATTATTTCTTACGTCTTTCAACTATATACTTACTTGATTGTTTCTTAGGTGCTCTTGTCTTATATCCCTTTGATGGAAGACCCTTTCTTGAACGAGGATGTCCTCCGGATTGGCGACCTTCACCACCTCCCATAGGGTGATCAACCGGGTTCATTACAACACCTCTTGTACGAGGTCTTCTTCCCAACCATCTTGATCTACCTGCTTTTCCTGAAACTTCAAGACTATGCTCTACATTAGAAACAATTCCAATCGTAGCTCTACATGTTTGCAAAATCATTCTTGTTTCACCAGAAGGCATCTTTACAATAGCATACTTTCCGTCTCTTGACATAAGTTGTGCATAGGAACCTGCACTTCTAACCAACTTAGCACCCTGACCCGGATTCAATTCTATATTATGAATCATAGTACCGAAAGGAATTTCACTAAGCAACAAAGCATTGCCGATTTCAGGGGCAACTCCTATACCTGACATTACTGTCTGACCGACTTTCAATCCATGAGGAGCAACTATGTATCTTTTTTCTCCATCTGCGTAACAAACCAATGCAATACGAGCCGTTCTATTTGGATCATATTCTATAGTTTTTACAACAGCCGGAATACCGTCCTTATTTCTGCGGAAATCTACGAAACGATACAATTTTTTATGACCACCGCCTATATATCTCATGGTCATCTTTCCTTGGTTATTTCTACCTCCGCTCTTTCTAACACCATAAACCAAAGACTTTTCAGGTTTATTGGTTGTTATCTCTTCAAAAGTACTTATTACTTTGAAACGTTGTCCCGGTGTAGTCGGTTTCAATTTCTTTAAAGCCATTTCTCTATTAAATTTCGCTGAAAAAATCTATTCTATCACCTTCGGCTAACATCACGATAGCCTTTTTATATGCAGCCGTTTTCCCTTGAATAAAACCTTTCTTGGTATATCTGGATTTTCTTTTACCACTATAGTTCATGGTGTTCACTCTTTCAACCCTGACACCATATAAACTCTCAACGGCCTTCTTTATTTCTATCTTATTTGCCCTCTTATCAACAATGAACCCACAACGATTCGGGAACTTCTCTCCCATCTTTGTGAACTTCTCTGTAACAATAGGCCTTACAATGATATCCATTTTCTTTACTCCTAAATACGATTAATAACTACGAATTGGAACAAATTCTGTCCAACTCCTTAACGGCAGTCTCGGAAATCACCAACTTATTGGCATTCAACAACTCATAAGTATTAACCGATGCTGCATTCATAACCTTGATATTCTTCAAGTTTCTAGCCGACAAAGTTACAAAATTTTTCTCGTCCGAGTTGATTACAAACAAAGATTTTTTGTCCTGCAACTTCAATGAGGTCAAAACTTTTAGCATGTTTTTCGTCTTAGGCATATCAAACTTGAAATCCTCAACAACTAATACATTATCCTCTTTTGACTTGTAAGACAATGCAGAAAGCCTTGCCAAACGCTTAACTTTTTTGTTCAATTTGAAACGATAATCTCTTGGTCTTGGTCCGAAAGCACGACCTCCTCCCTTGATTGTAGGGCTATTTGTATCACCGGCTCTGGCACCTCCGGTTCCTTTTTGTCTTTTCAACTTTCTTGTAGATCCTGAAACCTCAGAACGTTCTTTCGACTTATGTGTACCTTGTCTTTGATCTGCCAAATACTGTTTTACCGCCAACCAAAGTACGTGGTCATTAGGCTCGGTTCCAAATAATTCATCGCTAACGACAACAGTCCTACCGGTATCGTTGCCCTCTACGTTATAAACTCTTAACTCCATCTCTCAAGCTTTAAAATAGAACCCTTCGGACCTGGAACAGATCCCTTTACTAAAACTAAATTCTTCTCAACGAGTATCTTCAAAATTTGCAGATTTTGCACCTTTACTCTACGTCCTCCGGTTCTACCTGCCATTCTCAAACCTTTAAATACTCTTGAAGGATAAGAAGATGCTCCAACAGAACCCGGTGCTCTCAATCTATCGTGCTGACCGTGAGTCTTATCACCAACGCCACCGAATCCATGACGTTTCACGACTCCTTGAAAGCCCTTTCCTTTGGAGATGCCGACTACATCAACAAATTCTCCTTCCGAAAAAACATCGCAAGTCAAAACCTCTCCGAAAGACTTCTTTGAGCCTTCTTCAAAACGAGAAAACTCAGCCAAATATCTCTTAGGGGTTGTATTCGCCTTAGCAAAGTGTCCTTTCATCGGCTTGGTGCAATTCTTTTCCTTCATTTCTTCAAACGCCAATTGAATAGCACTGTATCCATCTTTTTCAGGCGTTTTTACTTGTGTTACCACACAAGGACCAGCCTCTATAACCGTGCACGGCATTTGTTTGCCGGAGGCATCATAAATGCTAGTCATTCCAATTTTCTTTCCTATTAATCCTGACATTTATAATTTGTTTTTGCATTTTCATCAGCATATCTCTCGACATTGGCTGATATAATAAATTCATCTCTTACCTTACGGGAGTTTTATTTCCACATCAACACCGCTCGGCAATTCCAACTTAACCAAAGCATCAATTGTCTTTGCGGAAGTGCTGTCTATATCCAACAATCTCTTGTAAGAGCTTAATTCGAACTGCTCACGCGATTTCTTATTCACGAAAGTAGAACGGTTAACCGTAAATATCTTCTTATTGGTTGGCAAAGGTATCGGACCTTTGACATGTGCCCCAGTCAATTTTACGGTCTTTACAATCTTTTCAGCCGACTTATCGACCAAATTATGATCGTACGATTTCAATTTAATCCTAATTCTTTGACTCACGATACTATAAATTATTAATTTTACTCAGTCTTACTTTTCAAAACACTTTCGGTAACATCCTTCGGAGCTTCGGCATAATGCGAGAACTCCATAGTGGAATTGGCTCTTCCTGATGTAATAGTTCTCAAAGATGTAACATAACCGAACATCTGTGCCAAAGGAACTTTCGCCTTAACAGCTTGAATACCTATTTTTGCAGTTATGCTTTCCAATATAGCTCTTCTTCTATTCAAGTCGCCTGTAACATCTCCCAAATAAGCGTCCGGAGTATTCACCTCCACAGACATGATAGGCTCCAATAAAACAGGTTTTGCTTTCTTTGCAGCTTCCTTGAATGCCATCTTAGCACACAACTCAAACGAAAGAGCATCTGAATCGACAGGGTGGAACGAACCATCTGTCAAAACCACCTTCATACTCTCAACAGGGAAACCTGCCAAAACTCCATTTTGCATTGCAGCCTTAAATCCTTTTTCAACAGCAGGGATAAATTCCTTAGGAACGTTTCCTCCCTTAACCTCATTTACAAACTGCAAGCCCTTCACGCCCTCATCAGCAGGTGAAAGAGTGAATAATATGTCAGCAAATTTACCTCTACCTCCTGATTGCTTTTTGAATACCTCTCTATGTTGACAAGAGCTTGTAATAGCTTCCTTATAAGCAACCTGAGGAGCACCCTGATTACACTCTACATTAAACTCGCGACGAATACGATCCATTATGATATCCAAGTGTAACTCACCCATACCCTTCATTATCGTCTGTCCTGACGCTTCATCGGTTTGGATTATCAAAGTAGGATCTTCCTCTGCCAATTTCACCAATGCATTGTTGAACTTATCTATATCCGCTTGTTTTGCCGGTTCAACAGCTATTGAAATAACCGGTTCAGGGAAAGTCATAGACTCCAACACTATCGGATTATTCTCATCGCAAAGAGTATTTCCGGTCTTTATATCCTTGAAACCGACAGCTGCACCTATATCTCCTGCCTCTATCTTTTCCAAAGGATTTTGTTTATTAGCGTGCATTTGCATTACACGAGAAATACGTTCTTTCTTTCCCGTAGCAACATTATATACATAAGAACCTGCTTCAAGCGTTCCGGAATAAACACGGAAGAAACAAATTCTACCGACATAAGGATCTGTTGCAATCTTGAATGCCAATGCAGCCAAAGGAGCTTTCGGATCTACCTTTCTTGTTATAGTTTCTCCGGTAACAGGATCTGTACCCTCAACCTCAGGTATATCAACAGGAGAAGGCAAAAACTCGCAAATTGCGTTTATCAAATTCTGAACACCCTTGTTCTTGAAAGACGAACCACACAAAACAGGAGTAATCCTCATTTCACAAGTTGCCTTACGAATTTGATAAATCATCTCCTCCTCTGTTATGGAATTTTCATCTTCCATATACCTCATCAACAATTCATCGTCTTCCTCTGCTACTCCCTCTATCAATTTCTTTCTGTACTCGGCAGCAATCTCTTTCAAATCATCAGGCATAGGAATCTCATAACTTTGAGTTCCGTTTGACGCTTCATCATACATCAAAGCCTTATTGGAAATCAAATCGATAACACCCTTGAACATATCCTCTTGACCGATAGGCAAGGTCAACGGAACAGGATTTGTACCAAGTCTTTCCTTCATTTGTTTAAGCACATTGAAGAAATCAGCACCTGCTCGGTCCATCTTATTCACGAAACCTATACGCGGCACCTTATACTTATCGGCTTGTCTCCATACCGTTTCGGATTGAGGCTCAACTCCACCGACTGCACAGAACAAAGCAACAGCTCCGTCCAAAACTCTCAAAGAACGCTCCACCTCAACAGTAAAGTCAACGTGACCCGGAGTATCGATAATATTTATCTTATACTGTTTATTGTTATACTTCCAAAAGACCGTAGTAGCAGCAGAAGTAATTGTTATACCTCTTTCCTGTTCTTGTGCCATCCAGTCCATTGTGGCAGCACCATCATGAGTTTCTCCTATTTTATGGTTCTTTCCTGTATAATACAGAATACGCTCGGTAGTTGTTGTCTTACCGGCGTCTATGTGAGCCATAATCCCTATGTTTCTTGTTAAATGTAGATCTGACATCTTTTATTAGAATCTAAAATGCGAGAAAGCCTTGTTTGCTTCTGCCATTCTGTGAATATCTTCTTTTTTCTTGAACGCTGCTCCTTCTTCTTTGTATGCTGCCAAAATTTCAGAAGCCAAACGTATAGCCATCGTTTTTTCATTACGCTTACGAGCAAATCCTATAAGATTTTTCATTCCCATGGACTGCTTTCTTTCAGGACGTATTTCAGATGGTATTTGGAACGTAGCACCGCCTATTCTACGACTTCTAACCTCAACAGCAGGCGTAACATTAGCCAAAGCCTTTTTCCAAACATCCAATCCATTCTCGTTTGAACGCTCTGTAACTATATCTATAGCATCATAAAAAATACCATAAGCAATAGTCTTCTTTCCTTTAAGCATTATATTGTTGACGAACTTGGTCACCAAAACATCATTGAATTTAGGATCCGGAAGTATAACCCTCTTCCTTGGTCTTGCTTTTCTCATTACTTCAATCTTTTACCAATTAAACTACTTCTTTGCTCCTTCTTTCGGTCTCTTAGCACCATACTTGGAACGTCTTTGCTTTCTTCCATCAACACCCGCAGTATCCAATGCACCACGAATGATATGGTATCTTACACCCGGCAAATCCTTAACACGACCACCCCTGATCATTACTATGGAGTGTTCTTGCAAGTTATGACCCTCTCCCGGTATGTAAGCATTAACCTCCTTACCATTTGTCAATTTAACCCTCGCAACTTTTCTCATTGCAGAATTCGGTTTTTTAGGAGTGGTCGTATATACTCTCGTACAAACGCCTCTACGTTGAGGGCAAGCATCCAATGCAGGAGACTTACTCTTGTACTCCAATTTCGTACGTCCTTTACGAACTAACTGTTGAATTGTTGGCATATCAATTTTCTATCTTCTATTTAACCATTTTATTCTTTCCACAAACCTGCATGAAATCGGGTTGCAGAAGAGAAATACGCACCCAAACAAAATTGACACGAAACTGCAAAAAACAATCGCATCCAAGCTCGTTTTGGTACAATTAAATTCGGAAAAGACGCCTTCAATGCCACAGCCAAATGACCTGAAAGTAAGATTCCCAAAGGCACGCAACCCTTATAAAACAAAGAACCTGAACGGTTCCGACCATTTCGATGCCTATACAGAAACGCCTAATTTCCGGGTGCAAAGATACAACTTTTTTCTGTAATAGCAAGAGAACCAAAGAAAAAATTATCATCCATGAAACTTTTTCCGCTTCTCAGCGTTTTTATCGATAGAAAACAACAATCCAAATACCATAAATCATGAAAAACGAAACGTATGAATGCACAGTTTGCGGTTACATCTATAACCCTGCTGTCGGAGACCCTGAAAACGGAATAGCACCGGGTACACAATTTGAAGATTTGCCGGAAGATTGGACATGTCCCTTATGCGGCGTAGGCAAAGAAGAGTTTCAAAAACTGTAAAACAAAAAAATGAGGAGCATCAAAGCTCCTCATTTTTCATTTCATTTATCCTGTCCCTCAGCAACACCGCCAATTCATAATCCTCCTTCTCGACAGCATCATTCAATAACTCTTCCAACATAGCCAAATCCAAAGATAAACTACGCTCAAACATTTTCTCCGACCGTTTCTCCGACCGCAAATCCGGCAAAGCAGGAAATTCAAAACCCACCTCGTCCATCAATTCCTCCATCGCATAAATAGGACATCTCGTTCTCAAAGCCATATTGATTGCATCAGACGGACGAATCTTAAACACCTTGCTTTCCATTCTTGAACTGCAAACCATCTCAGCACCATAAACCCCATCTTCAAATGAAGTTATCACCACAAACTCCAGCCCCACATCAAAATAATAAGCCACATCGGCAAAAACATCATAAACAAGAGGTCTTGGCAACTTTTCACCATCTAATACCGGAGCCATCATTTTTGCCTCATACTCTCCGATGGATATACAGAGAGCGGAATTGCTGTCCTCATTCAATAATATGACATCAAAAAGCCCTTCACACTTTGAAGGGTGCAATGAATAAACTCTGAGTGGTAACTTCATAATGGTTTTAGTGTTTAAGTCCTCATTTCTCTTGAACGAAAAAAGAAAATAAATGTTTAAGTTTCACGATATATTTTTGCATTGACCTTGACAAGTTGGAATTTCTTTGTAACTTTGCCGCTTGAATTAAAGTAGAAATCTCAAATAACAATATTCATACATATTATGAAGAAACTTTATCTGTTACAGCTGTCCCTGATAGTGCCTGTACTTACGCAGGCAAGCGAAGCTGATTTGAAAATCCCCAAAGAAATACATGAGTTCGGAGTATTACATTGGGGATTTTTTATTGCCTTATTGGGTATCCTCTTTGGAATATACCAATTCTTGAAAGTAAGAAAGTTGCCGGCACACAAAAACATGCTGGAAGTTGCGCAAGTAATTTATCGTACTTGTTCGACATATTTGAAGCAACAAGGCAAATTTCTTGCGAAACTTTTCGTTTTCATAGGCATCGCAGTAGCAGCCTACTTCGGCTTCCTTGCAAAGGGTGAAGACGGCAGCAGTTTCGGCATCGGAGCCGTACTTCTTATCTTGACATGGACGATAATCGGAATGCTCGGTTCATATTCCGTTGCCGCATACGGCATACGAATGAACACTCTTGCCAATTCCAGAATGGCATTTGCCTCTCTAAGGAGAAACCCTCTGAAATTACTCAACATCCCACTAAGTGCAGGCATGAGCATAGGCGTGGTTTTAATTTGCGTAGAACTTATCTTGATGTTAGTCATACTATTGCTTATGCCGGCGGAACTTGCAGGAGCATGTTTCATCGGTTTTGCAATAGGCGAAAGCTTGGGAGCCTCTGCATTGAGAATAGCCGGCGGAATCTTCACCAAGATTGCCGACATAGGCTCCGACCTTATGAAAGTCGTATTCAAAATCGGAGAAGACGACCCGAGAAACCCTGGAGTGATTGCCGACTGTACCGGAGATAATGCCGGAGACAGCGTAGGACCTACAGCCGACGGATTTGAAACATACGGAGTAACAGGAGTAGCACTCGTATCCTTTATTTTGTTGGCAATAGGCGACCATGACATACAACGACAACTCCTTGTATGGATATTCACCATGCGAATACTCGGTATCATCACCTCTGTAATATCCTACTATATAAATAATGGTATAAGCAAAATCCTCTACGGCAAAAAAGACGAGCTTGACTTTGAAGCACCGCTCACCAATCTGGTGTGGATAACCTCACTCCTATCCATCATCGGCACATTCGTTGCCTCATATTTCCTTATCGGCAACCTGAACAACAACACCGACCTCTGGTGGATACTGGCAACCATAATTTCTTGCGGCACATTGGGAGCTGCCATCATACCTGAAATAACCAAAATATTCACCTCACCGAAATCATTGCACGTAAAAGAAGTCGTCAAAGCATCGGAACAAGGCGGAGCATCGCTTAATATATTGTCAGGCTTCGTAGCAGGAAACTTCTCAGGCTTCTGGACAGGCTTGGTTTTCGTGATATTGATGTTTATAGGATACATGTTCTCCTCCGAATTGGGAAATCTGAATATGCTGTACCCTTCAATCTTCGCATTCGGACTTATAGCATTCGGAATGCTCGGCATGGGACCCGTTACCATAGCCGTTGACAGCTACGGACCGGTAACAGACAATGCACAATCCGTTTACGAACTTTCTTTGATTGAAGAAGAAAAAGACATAGACGCACAAATCGAAAAAGACTTCCACTTCAAACCCGATTGGGAAAAGTCAAAATACTACCTTGAAGCCAACGACGGAGCAGGAAACACATTCAAAGCAACCGCAAAACCGGTATTGATAGGCACAGCCGTCGTAGGAGCAACCACAATGATTTTCTCACTCATTCTGATGATTGAAAAGACCCTCGGAGTCGAGCCGACAAGTTTACTTAACCTGCTCAACCCTTATACCATCTTAGGTTTCATTCTCGGCGGAGCAGTGATTTATTGGTTTACCGGAGCATCGACCCAAGCCGTTACCACCGGAGCATACAGAGCCGTGGAATACATCAAAGCCAACATCAACCTCGACCACAATGCACCAAAGAAAGCAGACGAAAAAAGTTCTGTCGAAGTAGTCAGAATATGCACACAATATGCTCAAAAAGGAATGTTCAACATCTTTGTTGCAATCTTCTTTTTTGCACTCGGCATAGCCTGCCTTTCCTCCCCATCCTCCATAGGCGGAGAAGAAGCAGTATCCTTATTTGTCAGCTATTTGGTATCCATCGCCTTGTTCGGACTCTTCCAAGCAGTCTTTATGGCAAATGCCGGAGGCAGTTGGGATAACGCAAAGAAAATCGTGGAAGTAGATTTGAAAGCCAAAGGAACCCCCTTGCACGATGCGTCCGTTGTAGGCGACACCGTAGGCGACCCGTTCAAAGACACATCGTCCGTAGCACTCAACCCCATCATCAAATTCACCACACTATTCGGACTTTTGGCAATGGAAATAGCGATAAGCGAAGCATTCCGCAATGCAGCACCTTATATAGGCATAGTATTCTTCCTTATAGCATGCTACTTCGTATGGCGTTCATTCTATAAGATGAGAATAGATAAATAAGACGACATGAAAAACCTTATCAATCAACTCTACGAAGGGCAACATCTCGACGATGCTGCCCTTTTGCAGTTAATAACAATGCCGGACAATAGCGAAGACGAACAATACCTCTTCTCAAAAGCCGACAGCCGCAAAAGAGAAATCTATCAAGACAAGATATTTATACGAGGCTTGATAGAATTGAGCAATTATTGCAAAAACAACTGTCTCTATTGCGGCATCCGTGCAGCCAACAAAAACATCAGCCGTTACCGCCTGACCAAAGAACAAGTTCTCGACTGTGCAGTAAACGGCTACGAACTCGGATTCAGAACCTTCGTTCTACAAGGAGGCGAAGATACAGCATACTCCGACAAAGACATCTGCGATATGGTCAGCGGCATTAAAGAATTATTCCCGGACTGTGCAGTAACCCTTTCCATAGGAGAAAAATCTTACGAAAGCTACAAGGCTTACAAACAAGCAGGAGCAGACCGCTATCTGCTAAGGCACGAAACGGCAAATAAAGAACATTACAAACAGTTGCACCCCGAAGCAATGAGCTTTGAGAACCGCCTGCGTTGTCTGCAAGACCTCAAATCGCTCGCTTACCAAGTCGGTTCCGGTTTCATGGTCGGCAGCCCTTATCAAACACCTCAAGACCTGATTACAGACCTCCGTTTCTTACAAGAACTGCAACCCGACATGATAGGCATAGGACCTTTTATACCCCATCACCAAACCCCCTTCGCCAAAGAAAAGCAAGGAGACTTACACCTGACCCTGCGAATGCTCGCTATTCTGAGACTTATGTTTCCCAAAGCCCTCCTACCCTCGACCACGGCACTCGGAAGCATAGACCCCGATGGCAGAATCATGGGATTGCAATGCGGAGCCAATGTCGTCATGCCCAACCTCTCACCCTTGGACGTAAGAGAACTCTATAAAATATACGACAACAAAGCATACATCAATGCCGAAGCCGCAGAGGGACTTTCCTTACTCAAAGCCCAAGCAAGCTCCATAGGCTGCCAAATAGTCATAGACCGAGGCGACGCCAAGAAATAAAATCTCAAAACGCCGTTTTGAAAATCTGAATCGCCGTTTCAGTTTCCTGAAACGGCGATTCATTATAGGAGAATGAGAAGAAACCGGACTTCTATATTTTCTCGCTCTCCTATAAAAAAGGGAGCCGTATGGCTCCCCTTGAAGTGTTTGCCGATTGTCTTTTATTCGATTATCAGCTTTTGTGTGTTTGAGTTATTACCGCATAGGATACGTATGTAATATACTCCGCTTGCGTAGTTGCTTGTATTGAGTTCGTATGTCTCTGTGCCTGCTTGCAAATCCTCCGTTTGGATTATTCTGCCTTGAAGATCGCTGACGATTATCTTGGCATTTGCTGTCAAGCCGCTCAAACTCAATGTAGCTTTATCCTTTGCAGGGTTAGGGTATATCATCGCTTTGATTGCTCCGCTCTCTGCATCTGCCAAGCCTGATGCTGCAAGGGTTGTGAAACTTGTGCTTACCCATGGGGATTGACTGCTTTCGCATACCGCTCTCACTTCCACGGTGTAGGCAGTGCCTGCCGTCAAGCCTGTGAAGGTCTTGCTTGTTGCAGTTACGGTCTCAGGCGTACCACCGTTCAAACGTACTTCATAACCGGTTGCCGTTCCGTTCCAGCTTACCTCCGCCGATGTTTGAGTGATGTTACTTGCAATAAAGTCTGTCGGTATAATACAATCACTTATGTATATATTGTCGATTATCGCTCCGGGTTGAGTTCCGTAACTGTAGTCGTTTCTCCATACAAATACTAATTTCTTCAATGTATTATGCTCGTTAGCTATGGTGGCACTCATTATTTGAGTTCCTGACAACATGTTAACGGTGTAATTTGTCGCAGATATTGCATTACTCATAATTACATTTGTCGAATATGAAGTATCAGCATAATAATACGGCAAGGAAGTTGAAGCTTCATATACAGTATCCGCAGGAACCCAAAAGACTTTCAAATAGTCATATACACCATCGGAGCTTTCATCACCTCCGATTGTCAAATCGAAACTGATGGTCAAAGAATCGCTTGTTCCTGTTTGGAAGAGTTTCTCTGCAACTACAACAGACGCCGCGTTTACATCATAGCCTGCTGTCGTGCCTCCATCTGAGGAGATAAACAAGGAGCCGCTATGTCCGGCAGGGGAAGTGAACGAACCCACATGCCATTGGTTGGTACATGTTCCGTTTTTCAATGTCCAGCCATTGTCTCCTGCGGCTTCAAAGTCGCAACTGTAAGACAGAGGAGTAGGAGTAGCTATAATGGATATATTGTCGATTATCGCTCCGTGTGAGGAACCGTTGCTCCCGTCATTTACCCATACGAATACTAATTTCTTCAATGTATTCGGCTCGTTTGCTATGGTAACACTCTCCGCACCATCATATGCATCTAAAAAAATGTACTCATCCGAAAGTAACGAATTGTTCCACGTAAGGATATTGGTTGAGTACTCTCCGCTGGCATAATAAGGTATCGAAGTTGAAGCTTGATATACAGTATCCGCAGGAACCCAGAAGACTTTTAAATAGTCCCATGCGTCATAACCATTTGGCTCTGCCTCTCCTCCTACATCTACAGAAAACCTGATGGTCAAAGAATCGCTTGTGCCGGTTTGGAAGAGCTTTTCTGCAACTACAACAGATTGCTCGTCTATATCGTAGCCGACTGTTGAATTGGCAGTGATAGCCAAGACTTTGTTGGTTGCATCGGGATAATTTGCGATCGCCCATTTGTTGACACAACTGCCGTTTTTCAATGTCCACCCATTGTCTCCTGCGGCTTCAAAGTCGCAACTGTAAGGCAGAGGAGTAGGAGTAGGAGTAGGAGTAGCTATAATGGATATATTGTCGATTATCGCTCCGGGGGAGGAACCGTTGCTCCCGTCATTTACCCATACGAATACCAATTTCTTCAATGTATTAGGCTCGTTCGCTATGGTAACACTCATTCTCTCCTCTCCATCCGAATAATTCAAAGTGTAATTTAATGCATTTGGGGAATTACTCATGATTACATTTGTCGAATATCTCGAGTTGCTGTAATAAGTCGCTGAAGTTGAAGCTTCATATACAGTATCCGCAGGAACCCAGAAGACTTTTAAATAGTCATATACATAATAACCATCATCGTTTGTTTCTCCTTCTGATGTTAAGTCAAAACTGATGGTCAAAGAATCGCTTGTGCCGGTTTGGAATGTTTTTTCTGCCACTGCAACGGAATACGCATCGGGATTATATTCCGGCGTCTGTCCGTTATTGCCTGAGATAAACAAGGCTTTGGTATATCCGGATGGCATGGAAAATTGACCGATATACCATTTGTTGGCACAACTGCCGTTTTTCAATGTCCAGCCATTGTCTCCTGCGGCTTCAAAGTCGCAACTGTAAGGCAGAGGAGTAGGAGTATGAGTAGGAGTAGCTATAATGGATATATTGTCAATGATCGCTCCCGGTTGAGTTCCGGTAGTGTTGTCGTTTTTCCATACGAATACCAACTTCTTTAATGTATTCGGTTCATTTGCTATGGTGGCACTCATTCTTTGAGTTCCTATCAACATGTTAACGGTGTAATTTGTTGCAGAAGCTGCATTACTCATGATTACATTTGTCGAGTATTCGGCTTTGGCAGCATAATAAGTCCAGGAAGTTGAAGCTTCATATACAGTATCCGCAGGAACCCAGAAGACTTTTAAATAGTCATATACAGCACTATCGATTGTTTCTCCTTCTATTGTCAAATCAAAACGGATGGTCAAAGAATCGCTTGTGCCGGTTTGGAAGAGCTTTTCTGCAACTACAACCGACCTCGCGTCTACATCATAGCCTGCTGTCGTGCCTCCATCTGAGGAGATAAACAAGGAGCCGCTA
>ERZ1026882.67-NODE-67-length-96125-cov-122.327647_pt1 | contig 96125 bp, 87 predicted proteins | sample MGYA00380171_ERZ1026882 | MGnify/ENA primary metagenome ERZ1026882 (study PRJEB33269, sample SAMEA4719807) | human gut metagenome | biome: human-associated habitat; feature: organic feature; material: feces | place: Cameroon | collected 2013-10 ...
TCAACTTACAATAGGAATAAGAAACTATGTAGTCAACTAAATATAGGAAACTACACCCAAATTATAGTCCTTAGTTTGGGCACTTGTTGCCCACCTCGTGAGCAACGGTTGCTCGTCTCATGTTCACCGGTTCCCCATCACGTGGTCCCCAAGGGACCGCTTGAAGGTCATAGCAGGAACTTCTGGATCTATCTTATTCCTGATTAGTATTTACATACTTCCTAATAGAAAATGTTCTTGCGTCTAATAGAAATCTCCGTTCAGCGTCGTTGAACGGAGGTTCAAAGACGTTGAATGCCCGTTCAACGTCTTTGAATGGACATTCAACGTCACTGAATGCACATTTTGTCTAAGAAAGCTTTTTTTTCTTATAGACAAGATACTTTTTTATATAAGAGATAAAACATCTTTTCTATAAGTTCATATCCATTAAAAAGGCACAAAAAAAATGAGCTCTCATCACTATGAGAGCTCATTTTTTTTGCTTAATTTTCCTAATATATTTTGTATAAGTAAAAGATGATGATAACGTTTCTCAACGTCTGTTTGATTTAACTGATGCAAAGATACGGCCTTTTTCATGTAAGCAGTCGCAAATATCAATTTTTATAGGGTAAAATCTGATTTTACACCTAATTCAAACAGTTTTTACCACCATTTTACTCTTTTTATCCACCCTTTCGTTATAATTTTACAAGTATCCTATGTAATTTTACATGTATTTTATGATAAAGAAAGCATTTTCTCAATCGGCTTTACAGCCTCTTTTGCAATATTTTCTTCCACTTCAACAGTAGGCCAACCATATTTCAAGGCATTATAAATCTTCTGGAGTGTATTCATCTTCATATATTCACACTCATTGCAGCTACACCCTACTCCACCTTCACTTACCTCAGGAGGAACAGGATAGAATGTTACCTGCGGACAGTTGCGCTCCAGTTCGTGCAGAATACCAGCCTCTGTAGCGATGATATATTCCTTGATTTCAGGATGCTCCTTGGCATAATTGAGCATAGTAGCCGTAGAACCTTTCACATCAGCCACAGCCAATACCGGAGCCTTACACTCCAGATGAGCCATCACCACAGCCTCAGGATGCTCTTTTTTGAGCTTTACGATGGCCTCTACAGAGAATTTCTCATGCACATGGCATCCACCATTCCAGAGGAGCATATTTCTGCCCGTCACGCTGTTGATATAGTTGCCGAGGTTATAATCTGGTCCAAAGATGATTTTTTCGTCCTGTGGGAAGCTGTCAATCACCTTCTTGGCATTACCGCTGGTAACCACACAATCGGTCAGAGCTTTCACGGCAGCAGTCGTATTCACATAACTTACCACCTTGTATCCAGGATGCTCTTCCTTATACTTTTTCAAATCCTCAGCCTTGCAGCTGTCGGCAAGTGAACAACCCGCATTCAGATCAGGACACAAAACCGTCTTGTCAGGACTCAGGAGTTTGCAAGTCTCAGCCATGAAGTGCACACCGCACATCACCATCACCTTGGCATCTGTTTCAGCAGCCTTGCGAGCCAAGGCCAAACTGTCGCCCACAAAGTCTGCGATATCCTGGATATCCCCCACCGTATAGTAGTGAGCCAGAATAATAGCATCCTTCTCTTTGCAAAGCTGTCTGATTTCAGCTTTCAAGTCCAAGGTCTCGTCAACAGGTTCGTCAACGTATCCTTTTTCAATCCATTCTTTTTTCACCATAACATTAATATTATATTTCTATTTTTAAATTTAAAAGAAAAGAATATAGGGATTATGATATGCCGTGGATAAGTGGATAAAAAATGCTCAGAAAGTTTGCATATTTAATTATCCAAGTCTTTTCCCTACTTATTAAAAACTTATTCTCCTACGTTCTTGTTGGCTCATAATGTTTTAAATGACTTATTAACATTTCCCCAATTCGGTGCAAAGTTAATAAGTTTATATCTTTTTTCGGTCAAAAATCGTGAAAAACTTCCTAAAAACTAAATAATAACCCTGTGGATATCCGCATTTCATAAGTCAGAGACGGGTATGTGTGGATTTCCACAAAGTTATTACAGAGTTATTAAGATGGTTATACATACACTTTTCCACGGATTTGTGGAAAACGGAGAGAAGTCTAAAAACAGATAGTCCCACAGATTTCACTGATTTACACAGATCTATTTGAAACCATGTGTAATTCTGTAATATCTGTGGGACTTTACAGGGTGTAGAGTGTGTGACTTATGACACATCCTCTATATATTTTTATAGTTTATCAGTTACTTTAGCAACTTTTTGATGCGTTCTACAATCATCTCTGGCTCAATATTGTTCAAGCAGGCATAGTCACCTCTCATGCAAGGCTTGTTGCCATAGATGCTGCAAGGACGGCAAGGCAGGTCGATTTGCACGGCATGGAGGATATTCTGATTCCATCCCATAAAGCCTGCGTAAGGATGCGTAGCACCCCAAACGCTGACTACAGGTGTGTGAACCAAGGAAGCCAAGTGCATATTTCCACTATCCATGCTGAGCATGACATCCAGATGGCTCATCAGGTTGAGTTCCTGTGATAAACCGCTGAGTTGTGCAGAAGCATTGATAACTTGTGGATATTTCCCAGCCCACTCATTCATGATAGGAGTTTCGTCTTTTCCGCCTCCGAAAAGATATAAACGGGCTTGTGGATAACTGTGGATAAGTTGCTGGATAACTGTTTCCATCTTTTCCGTAGGATAAATCTTTCCCTTGTGCGCAGCAAAAGGAGCAATACCGATCCATGGTGCCGCATTTTCCCCAGGTTTGTGGATAATTCCTTCCTGGTCTGTGAATATCTGTTCAGGAAGAGAAGTCAAATCCCCTTTTCCTTCTCCATAGATGGAAGTGAAGTCCAGATCTACAGGATAACCTAAGCGTGCAAAGACATCAGCATAGTTTTGGAAAGAAGTAGGTTGCTGCACAAACTGTTTGTTGTTGGCAGCTATGAGTTTTCTCTTTCCCTTGCGATGCTTGTCGATATGGGCAACTTTAAAGTTATCCAGATTGAATCTCATGCGTAAGTAATCCGAACGAAGAACACTATGCAGGTCGGCAATAGCCGTAAACTGTTTAGCGACGAGGCGGCGGTAGAGAGCATTCAAGCCTTTGATACCTTTATATTCCCCTTTGATGTCAGCCTCCATAAATCCTATGTTGGGTGCAAGATCTGTGAAGAATGGTCTGGCAAAGGGGCGACTGAGTACGGTGATTCTTACGTGAGGATATTGTTTGGCCAAAGAATATACTACTGGTACAGTCATGGCAACATCTCCCATGGCTGAGAATCTGATGACAAGGATATGCTCAGTTTTCATTCTTTTACTTCTATATATAATAATGTATAGGAAAGAATATGAGAAGAATGAACATCATAGAAACTTTCATCTCATATTCTTTCCGGTTAGGGTTATTTGTGTTGTCTTTGAAAGAATGACTATTTCTGGTTGTAAAGTACAGGGTTTGTAGAAGGGTCGTTGTACATCTTCATCTGTCGATACACCTTCATATACTTACGTCCAGCCTCGATATCTTCCAGAAGCTGGTCGATAGCTGTGCTCAGATCCACCTGCTGCTCCAGGAGTACATCAAGTTTAGCCTGGCACTTAGCCTTATGCTCGGCAGAAGCCTCAGGGCGCTCCACCTGCTCCTTCATGTGATAGATTTTGAGGGCAAGGATACTCAGTCGGTCAACAGCCCATGCAGGACTTTCCGTATTGATGCGAGCATCATCCTGTACCTTCACGTCTTTATAGATTTCACGGAAATAAGAGTCGATTTGTTCCACGAGATCAGTACGATCCTGGTTACTCTTATCGATGCGGCGCTTCAAGAGCAGCGCTTCAGCAGGGTCAATCTGTGGATCGCGGATGATATCTTCGAAATGCCACTGAACGGTATCTATCCAACATTTCAAGTAAAGTCGGTTCTCAATACTACCCTCTTCAAAAGGGTTATTGATAGGAGTATCAATGTTATCTTTCACGTGATAATCGTTAATAGCCTGATTGAAAATCTTATTTGCTTTTTCTGTAAATGCCATATCGCTTTAATTATTAGTTCAACTTGTGCACAAAAGTAACTAAAATATTGCAAATAACCAACTAAAAATCAGAAAAAAGCAGATTTTCATGCACAAATTAGGGGTATTTGTGCACTGATATGCACTTTTTTCCTTAAAAAGTTTGCTTATATCAAAAAAAAAGTGTTCCTTTGCACTCGAATTTTTAATTAGAAATCGATTTATAAACATTTTAAAAGTTAAAATTATGTCAGAAATTGAAAGCAAAGTAAAGGCAATTATCGTTGATAAACTCGGTGTTGATGAGGCAGAAGTTAAGCCAGAGGCAAGCTTCACAAACGATCTCGGTGCAGATTCTTTGGATACAGTAGAGTTGATTATGGAGTTCGAGAAGGAGTTCTCTATCTCTATCCCAGACGATAAGGCTGAGAAGATTGCTACTGTAGGTGACGCTATCTCTTACATCGAGGAGAACGCTAAGTAATTTAGCAACTAATTTATACTAAATGGAATTAAAGAGAGTTGTTGTAACAGGTCTCGGTGCTGTGACTCCAGTTGGTAATACTCCTGAGGAGACTTGGGAGAGCCTTTTAGCTGGTAAGAGCGGTGCTGCACCTATTACTCATTTCGATACAACCCTTTTCAAGACCAAGTTTGCTTGCGAGGTTAAAAACCTTAACATCAATGATTGGATTGACCGTAAGGAGGCTCGCAAGCTTGACCGTTATACTCAGTTGGCTATGATTGCAGCTATGCAGGGTGTAAAGGATGCTAATATCGATCTTGAGAAGGAAGACTTAAACAATGTTGGTGTTGTATTTGGTGTAGGTATCGGTGGTATCAAAACATTTGAGGATGAGGTGAAGTACTTTGGTACTCACGAGGAGAACGGTCCTAAGTTCAATCCATTCTTCATCCCTAAGATGATTGCAGATATCGCTTCTGGTCAGATTTCAATCCACTTCGGATTCCACGGACCAAACTACACTACTACATCTGCATGTGCATCTTCAAGCAATGCTTTGGCTGATGCCTTCAACCTGATTCGTTTGGGCAAGGCAAACATCATCGTGAGCGGTGGTGCCGAGGCAGCTATCTGTGCATGTGGTGTAGGCGGTTTCAATGCTATGCACGCATTGTCAACACGTAATGATGACCCTGAGCATGCTTCACGTCCATTCAGCGCAAGCCGTGATGGATTTATCATGGGCGAGGGTGCTGGTTGCTTGATTCTCGAGGAACTGGAGCACGCTAAGGCTCGTGGTGCGAAGATTTATGCTGAGATGGTGGGTGAGGGCGAGAGTGCTGATGCTTATCACATCACAGCTTCTCATCCAGAAGGTCTTGGTGCTAAGCTCGTTATGGAGCGTGCACTTGCTGATGCCAATCTTAAGCCAGAGGATATTGATTACATCAATGTTCACGGTACATCTACTCACGTAGGTGATATCTCAGAGGCTAAGGCTATCAAGGCTGTCTTCGGTGATGCTGCTTACAAGCTCAACATCAGTTCTACCAAATCAATGACTGGTCACCTCCTCGGTGCTGCTGGTGCAGTAGAGGCTATGGCTTGTGTTCTTAGTGTGAAGAACGATATCGTTCCTCCTACTATCAACCACGAAGAGGGTGATAATGATCCTGAGCTCGACTACAACTTGAATTTCACCTTCAACAAAGCTCAGAAGCGTGAGGTTCGTGCTGCATTGAGCAATACATTCGGATTCGGTGGTCACAACTGTTGTGTAGTATTCAAGAAGTATGCTGAATAATTTAATAGATAGAATAAAGCTCTCTTTCCGCAAGGACAAAGAGCTTTATTTTTCTTTGTACCAGATTCTTGGTTTCTATCCTCACAATATCAGTTATTATAAGATGGCGCTGATGCATAAGAGCATTATGCACCGCAATTCCAAGGGAAAGCCAGTCAACAATGAGCGATTGGAATTCTTGGGAGATGCCGTGCTGGATGCTGTTGTGGGCGATATCGTATATCAACATTTCCCTGGAAAGCGTGAGGGATTCCTTACCAATACAAGAAGTAAATTGGTACAGCGTGATACGCTCAATAAATTAGCCCAGGAGATGGGAGTCAACCAACTTGTTTTATCTAACGGACACAGTTCTTCTCATAACAGCTATATGGGAGGAAATGCTTTCGAAGCTTTGGTGGGTGCCATCTATTTGGACCGTGGTTATGATGCCTGCATGAAATTCATGAAGCAGCGCATTCTGGCAAAAATGATTAACATCGATAAGGTGGCTTATAAGGAGGTCAACTTCAAGAGCAAGCTTATCGAATGGAGCCAGAAGAACCGCGTGAACATAGAGTTTGTATTATGCGACCAGAAGAAGGATGGTAATGGAAACCCTATGTTTACTTTCCTGGTGACGATAGAAGGCATAGAGGGTGACAAGGGCACTGGATATTCCAAGAAGGAAAGCCAGCAGGCTGCTTGTAAGCTTACCCTGGAGCGATTGCGCAAGGAACCGCAGTTTATAGATGCTGTATTCTCTGCCAAGGCCAACAGAACCAAGATGGAAGAGGAACCTGTGGAGAATGTTCCTGATACTGAGGTGAAGGATGACTTCATTATCTCTCAGAATACGGAAACTAAAGAACCGGAGAAGCATGAGAATGTCTTCAAGGAAGAGGTTTTCGAGGATAGGGTTGTCAAGAAGGTAAATACTGTCGAGACAACCGATTCACAGGAAGAAGATGAATTTGATTTGAGCGATATTTCCGCACAGCCTAAGATACAGAGCCGTGAGGATATCATCGCTGCCGCCGAAGCCGCTGCATTTGCAGAGGAATAAAAGCAGACAATAAAGGCTTTAGTGATTGGCTATTTCACTAAAGCCTTTATTGGTATTATCATATTTTTTGCGTAAATAAATCATCCATTGTGATTTGTTTTTGCACGATATCGCTGTGTTTATTCTCCTTTATCCCAAAGGAAGTAATGAATGTAAGGATGAGAGATTTTTTAGTTTTTGTTTCTTCTAAGAATGTACTGATTTTATTTTGCAACTTTTCTTCGTATTCCTTACTAATCTCAAATGGACCATTATAGAATTTAATTTCACAGAGATTGATGGTTTCATCTTTGCGATCTATAAGTAAGTCGATTTGCGCGCCCTTTTCTGTTTTGTTGCTACGCCAGGAACATACTATCGTTTGAACACCCGATATACCGAGGGACTGTTTGATGCTCTCTATATGGTTTAGGCAGAGCATTTCAAATGATAGTCCTATCCATGTATGGTGCATAGGCGTATTTTGTGATGAAGACCAGAAATGAGAGTCTTGGTATTTATTGTGCTTGATGAATTTGAAGTAGAAGAGCGTGTAGAAATCTATCAATTGAAATAGTGTATTTCGTTTCTGACGAGAATCACCGCTCATTCTGGTGCTGGTGGAGAATGGCTCATATAAACGGATGAAACCGCATTGTTCCAACTCCTCTAATACCGTGGAGAAAGCTCCATTGTCAGTAAGACCTGACGATTTCACCAATTCTTGACGTGTCATGCCAATACCCTTGTTGGCAAGAGTAGTAACCACGGCAATATGGTCGGTAGATTTTTTGAATAAGGCACGATATAGTTCGTCGAACTCACCTTTTAATTCTGCATTTTCCGCAAAGAATAGTTGGTCAATGTTTTGTGCCAAGCTCTTCGATTTGTCCATCATGGATAGATAATACGGTATTCCACCCATCACCATATAGCATTCAGCTATTTGTTTTCTGCTATATCCGAAGTGATATGTTTGGAAGTATTCTTCACACTCATGTAGTGTAAATGGTTTAAGAACCAAGTGGTGGGTTAGGCGATTGTGTAATCCTCCACGATTGTGAATTAAGTTGTTGATCATCCAAGAAGTGGCAGAGCCACAAACGATGAGTTTGATATCATTACGTAGTACAGCCCAACTATTCCAAAAGTTTTCCAATGCAGGGATAAAGCCAGATTTGGCAGTATCCATCCAAGGCAATTCATCTATGAAAATGACTTTTTTGCCGTGGGGGAGTGATTCCAAATATTGTTCAAGGCCATAGAATGCCAATAACCAACTCTTGAAAGTTTGTAGAGTTGCAGAGTGAGTATATTTTTGCAGAGCTATGCTAAAGTTGACAAGTTGTTCGCTTTTGCCAACGCCATGCATTCCTGTCATGAAAAAGGCAAAATGATCCTTTACGGCTTTTCTTATGAGAAAAGTCTTTCCCACACGTCTTCTTCCGTAAACGGCGATAAACTCAGATCTTTCAGAGTTTAAATATTTGTTGAGGTCTTCAAGTTCGACTTCTCTTCCTACCAACTTCTGTTCCATACTTGATTCGTTATTTTTTGCGCAAAGATACAAAAAAGTGGCCATTAGCGCAAATTATTCACGGATAATCTGCGCTAATGTATGTAAAAATGTATGTTAGCGCAGATTATCTGTTGAATCTTTTATCGTGTCCGCTTTGGGGAACTGCTATAATTTTTATATTGACTTGAAGAAAAATAAGCTATATTACGAATAAAAAGTGCGAATTCTGAGCCTTAGTCATTCTTCTTTTCTTTTTAAAGTCATATATTTAATATTAAAAATAGTAAAAACTTTCTCTATATGAAAAGTTTAGGTTAATTTTGCAACTCAAAAGATATTAATATCATATATGAGTTTAACAAGTATAGTAAGCAACGTCTTCAAACCTCGCCAAAAGGAGTTGGAGAAGTACCTTTATGATGCAGAACATATGCAGCATAAAGTACTCATGCACCTTATCAATAAGGGCAAAAATACAGAATATGGCGTTAAGCATCTACTAAATACGACTGATAGTTACGAGAAATTCGCAAAAAATGTACCTGTCAATTCCTATGAGGAACTGAAAGGGGATATCGACCGTATGCGCCACGGAGAGCAGGATGTTCTCTGGCCTGGAACCGTGAAATGGTATGCTAAGTCGTCTGGTACTACCAATGACAAGAGTAAGTTTATCCCTGTTTCACGAGACGGATTGCATGGCATCCACTATGCCGGTGGCTTTGATGCCGTGGCATATTATCTCCGTAATAATCCGAAAAGTAAACTGTTTGATGGCAAGAGTCTGATTCTCGGCGGCAGCCATTCACCTAATTATAATGTAGAGGGAAGTCTGGTGGGAGACCTGAGTGCCATCCTCATCGAAAATATCAATCCACTTGCCAATCTGGTACGTGTTCCTAAGAAGCAGACTGCTCTTCTGAGCGATTTCGAGGTGAAACGCGACCGCATTGCCCGTGAAACGATGAATAAGAACGTAACCAATATCTCGGGTGTTCCAAGTTGGATGCTCAGCGTATTGGTTCGTGTGATGGAACTTTCCGGCAAGAAGCATCTGGAGGAGGTATGGCCTAATCTGGAGGTCTTCTTCCATGGCGGTATCGCTTTTACTCCTTATCGCCAGCAGTATGAGCAGCTCATCACTTCTCCTAACATGCATTATATGGAAACCTATAATGCCAGCGAGGGATTCTTCGGTTTGCAGGATGATCCGTCAGACCCTTCTATGTCGCTCATGGTGGATTATGATGTCTTCTATGAATTTATCCCGATGGATGAATTTGGTACCGACAATCCTACCGTAGTGCCATTGCAGGGAGTGGAGATAGGCAAGAACTATGCGATGGTTATTACTACGTCCTGTGGATTGTGGCGCTATCTCATTGGTGATACAGTCATGTTTACCAGCAAGAATCCATATAAGTTTGTCATCACGGGTCGTACCAAGTATTTCATCAATGCCTTTGGCGAAGAACTGATTATGGACAATGCCGAGAAGGGACTGAAGTATGCTTGTGATAAGACAGGAGCCCAGGTGGCAGAATATACGGCAGCACCTGTGTTTATGGACAGTAATGCAAAGTGCCGCCATCAGTGGCTGATAGAGTTCTCTAAGGAACCGGCAAGTCTCGATGAGTTTGCCACATTGCTGGATCAGCATCTGCAGGAAATCAACAGTGATTATGAGGCAAAGCGCTTCCACGATGTTACTCTCCAGCATCTGGAGATTGTGAAGGCCCGTCCTAATCTCTTCAACGACTGGCTCAAGAGCAAGGGCAAGTTGGGTGGACAGCATAAGATACCTCGTCTGAGCAACAGCCGTAAGAATATCGACGAGATGCTCCAGATGAATCAGTAAATCATGGCTTCATCCGGAAGTTTATGATATATTAAAGGATAAGAATAATTAGCAGAAAGGTAAGAATAATGAAGAAAATATTAGATTTTTTAGTTGGAAACAGCCAGAAGGAAAAAACTCTGTTTTTGCCTCTCTATCTGCTTGCTTTTCTGCTTTTGGTTTCCTGTGCCAAGATGGGGCAGCCAGACGGAGGATGGTATGATGAAACTCCGCCTAAGGTGATAGGTGCCGACCCGGCAGATGGCGGAGTAGGGGTGAAGAGCAAGAAAGTAAGCATCTACTTCGATGAGTTTATCAAGCTCGACAATCCTTCTGAGAAAGTCATCGTGTCTCCACCTCAGTTGGAGGCTCCAGAAATCAAGGCTGCGGGTAAGAAAATCACCGTCTCTCTGGTCGATTCCCTGAAGCCGAATACGACTTATACCATTGATTTCTCTGATGCTATCAGCGATAACAATGAGAACAATCCGATGGGTAACTTCACCTATAGTTTTTCTACGGGCGAGGTCATCGACACCATGGAAGTATCCGGATATGTGCTCGAAGCTGAAAATCTGGAACCTATCAAGGGTATTTTAGTGGGTCTGTATAGTGATCAGGCTGATTCGGCATTCAAGACCAAGCCGATGCTCCGAGTGAGTCGTACGGATAGCCGTGGCCGTTTCGTAGTGAAGGGTATTGCACCAGGCTCTTATCGCATCTATGCCTTGCAGGATATGGATGGCAACTATATGTTCAATCAGAAAAGCGAGAAATTAGCTTTCTCTCATGACATCATCGTACCTTCCTGCAAGCCGGACGTCAGACAGGATACCACTTGGATTGATACCCTTCATATCAAGTCTATCGCCCAGGTGGATTACACCCATTTCTATCCAGACGATATTGTGCTGAGAGCATTCACCGAAATGCTTACCGACCGCTATTTTCTGAAATCAGAGCGCAAGGAGCCCAACAATTTCTCTCTCTTCTTCAGTTATGGAGATAGCATCCTGCCTACCATCAAGGGTCTGAATTTCAATGAGAAAGATGCTTTCCTGCTGGAGGCAGTAGAGAAGAAGGATACCCTTACTTACTGGTTGAAAGATACTGCGTTGGTCAATCAGGACACGCTGCGGATGGAATTGGCTTATCGCATGACCGACAGTACCGGTGTATTGGTGGATAAGCTTGATACATTGGAGATATTGGCAAAGACTCCATATGCCAAGCGACAGAAACAACTCAATAAGGAACTGGAAGACTGGACCAAGAAACAGGAAAAACTCAAGAAGAAAGGAGAGCCTTATGATTCCATCATGCCTCTCAAGCCATTGGAAGTGCAGGTGGGCGTCTCATCCCAGTTGGATCCGGATAAGAACATCCGATTTACGTTCCCTACGCCTCTCTCAAAGGCAGATACGGCAGGCATTCATCTTTATGCTAAGCATGATACGCTCTGGTATCGGGCACCTTTCGAGTTTAAGCCGGTTCCGAATAAGTTGAGGGAATATGAGTTGCGAGGTGAATGGCGTCCGAATATCGAATATAGTCTGGAAGTGGATTCTGCGGCTTTCGAAGACATCTACGGATTGGCTACCACGGCTATCAAACAGGGATTCAAGGTATCTTCGCTGGATGAGTATGGTACTCTTCTGGTCAATATCACCAGTTTGACTGACGAACCGCTGCTTGTACAGTTGCTCAATGGTCAGGATCAGGTAGTCAAGGAAGTGAAGGCCATCAATGGTGTGGCAGAATTTTATTATCTGAAGCCACAGAAATATTACTTGCGCCTGATAGTGGACCGCAACAATAACGGCAAGTGGGATACGGGCTGTTATGATGAAGACCAGCAGGCAGAAGAAGTATATTACTATCCTGGAGCTATCGAATGTAAGGCGAAGTGGGATGTCACGGAATCTTGGGATCCTAAGGAGAAACCATTGTCACACCAGAAGCCAGGTGCCATCACCAAGCAGAAGCCAGACAAGGAGAAAAAAGTAAAGAACCAGAATGTAGAGCGTGCCAAGAAACTAGGCATACAATACATTCCTAAAATATGATGAACTATGAAAAGAATGAAGTCATTGTGGATAGCAGTATTACTGCTGATGGTCAGCACTACAGTGTCTGCCCAGTGTACTTTCCGTAATACAGCCTTCAAGTCGGGTGAGTTTCTCACTTACAATTTGTATTACAACTGGAAGTTTGTGTGGGTGAAGGCTGGTACGGCCAGCATGTCTATTGTGCAGAGTACCAGGCATGGCAAGCCCGCTTATCGCACCTCATTGGTGACGAGAGGAAATCACAAGGTAGATGATTTCTTTGTCCTTCGTGATACGCTTTTGAGCTATACGGGTACCGATATGTCTCCGATGTATTTCCGCAAGGGAGCTCGTGAGGGCAAGCGATATACGGTAGATGAGGATTTCTACAGCTATTCTGGCGGCAAGTGTCATGTCAAGATGCATCGTCAGCGTAATGACGGTTCTCATTCCTGGAAGAAAGTCAGCTATGATGATTGCGTATTTGACATGCTGAACATCTTCCTCCGTGCCCGTAGTTTCGATCCTGCCAACTGGAAGAAGGGTTATGTAGTCAAGTTCCCGATTGTGGATGGCGATGGCCGTACTCCAGCCCAGATTAAGTTTGCAGGCAGAGAAACCATCAAGGCCGACAATGGTGTGAAGTATCGTTGTTTGCGTCTGGCTTATCAGGAGTATGAGAAGGGCAAGTATAAGCGCATCGTCGATTTCTACATTACTGATGATGAAAATCATGTACCCGTACGTCTGGACATGTTCCTGAAGTTTGGTAGTGCCAAGGCCTTCCTCATTGGTATGAAGGGCGTTAGAAATCCTGTTACTTCTATTGTGAAGTAATATTAGAATCTTATACTACTAATGAATTTACGAAAATCAAATAGGGGATTAGCATGGGTAATATTTTTATCCATGCTAATTGTTTTATGCACAGGTAATAAGGGGTATGACCAACTATTAGCAAAAGCTGATAGCTTGATGAATGTAGATGACGATTCAGCTAAGGTTGCCATCCAACTGCTTGATGATGTCAAACCTGAACTTACTGAGTTTATCTCGCAGAAGAATGCTTGCTAAAGTTTGTGGAAATTCTGGTAAAGGAAAAAATTTTGATGACTATATTTACCATATTTTATAAGTCAAATCCATCCTTGTAAAGTTTTGTAAATTATGAAGGCTTCATTTGTTTGCTATTTTTGAAAGAAACCGATAATTTTGTGGGCGGATTCAAAAATAACGTAACATGAAAAAGTATATTTTATTTTTATTTTGGGGGCAATGCTCTTTTTGGTTAACTCTACAGAGGCAAAACCATACTATTTATAAGGTTCAGAAAAAGGCAATGCCAAGTGCGATTTTTTGCTTGCTAACTATTATGCCTATGGATTTGGGGGTACTCCTGATTATTCAAAAGCAAAGGAGTTTTTGAATAAGGCTGTGCAAAATGGACATGGTTGGACTGTAGATATGACCCTTTTCAACAAATGGATTCCATTGTCAATCTCCTTTAAAAAGTCATCCGATAACAACACTTTGTATGCCTATGTTAACCGTTTGAATGCTAGTAAGCACTGTGCCTTGAAGCCAGTTATGTTGACATTGCAACGTGATGGGACAACAACTAATATCAGTAATGTACTGCTATATGGAAGAGTAAGCGTTTCTCCATTGCCTGTACAAGATGATTTTATGGTAACTTTAAGTGTTACTTCTGCTACTAATGTAAATGTGTCGATATTCAATCTTGCAGGAATGAAAGTTGCAGATTATGGTACTCATCAATTGAATGTTGGTAGCAACAGGTTATCTTTCCATTCTACCCTTTCTGCAGGAGAATATATCCTCAAAGTAAAAGGAAAAAGCGTGCGTGAGGTATTAAAATTTATTCATTTATAAAATTTAACGTATGAAATGGATTAAGTTATTGATAATAGTTATATCTTTGTCGCTACCAATTCATTCCTACGCATGTTGGGATGATGACGATGAAGGTTGGTATAATAATAATGATGATGATGACTGGTGGAATGATGATGACGATTGTGCTTGGGAAATAGATTTACCAGAAGTTGACATTACTCCAGATAATGATGATTCTTGGGCTGATGAGGATGATTGGTGGAGAACTGATTATGGCGATGATGACGATTCATGGGATGATAGCAGTGATGATGACGATGATTGGTGGGATGATGATGATGTTGGTTCTTGGACAAATACCGATGAGAAGAATTACATAAATGCACCGGATTATTGGAAGAACCAGACTTGGCATATTCCTGCATATAATGAATATCTTCTTAATTGGAAGAAATGGGAGAATTATCCTGAGCATAGGCAACCTCAAACTGGACAAAATTGTGTTTCTGTCGCTTTGGAGTATATCGCAAATTGCTTAGATGGAAAGTATCCTGGAAATGATTACATATTTTATAGAGATTATTTTGAATCATTATATTTACAAGCTTTTGGTCGAGATTTATTCCAATTAGGTGTTGATCCTTCTCATTTGTCTTCCTTTTATGGGCTGTGTGGATTTGATGTTGAAAGTATATCTTACAAAGATGTGCAGTCGTGTATATTGAATAACATACCTGTAATGGGTGTGATAGCTTCTGGTGAAAATTCAGCACACGAGTTGTTTGTTATTGGGTATTTTGCGGATACAGATATGTATCAAACATTAAATCCAGCAACCGGAACATTCCAAGCATTTAATAAAAATGACTTCTATGGTAATACATTATATAAAGTTAATAGTTTTAAGTGATATGAAAAGAAAAATAGTTTTAATGATATTGTTTGCTTTTGTAAATCTCTGTTTTGCGCAAACAGTTTCGACATCTGAACTTAATGGGACGAAATGGAAAGAAATTAGTCCTACTTATGATTATTGTGAGAGAGGAATGACTTTTACAATGGACACTCGTACGACAAGTACCAAGTTTTACAAGACAGGAAAAGAGTTTAATTGTCCTCTAAAGTATTATATATCTTCCTCTATTCCAGAAACTTTCGATAGCACTCGAATAGGAAAAAGCAGAAGAGGCACTTATATTATTCAGTTTGTTGATAACAAAGTGTTTTGGTTCAAAATAGTGGAGTTAAGTAATACAAAAATGACATTGTTGTCTAAGTATGGACAAACTATCATTTACCAAAAGATAAAGTAAATAATAAGATGTGTACGGCATGTGTAAACATGCCGTACATTTTGGTACAAGAATGTAAGGAAGGTATATATGATGTTTGTAAGAGTTTTTCTAATTATTATTGCGCTAGTTTTGAGCATGGCATGTCATGCACAAACAGTATCTTTGAGTCAATTGACTAACACTAAATGGAAATTGACCAAACCAGTGTTCAGTTATTGTGATAAGACAATGTCCTTTACAAGCACGGAAATGACGAATACTTCTAGTTCTCACTATGTGAAGCGAGGAGAAACTAAGGAAACGAAACGTTTTTTTAGCAACTCTTATCCATTTTACCTTGCAACTGTGATTCCTACAACTTTCAATCAAAGCTTAGTAGGGAAAAGTAACTCTGGAACTTATATTATTAAGTATGTTGGCAAGAGGGTTGTGCCTTTTAAAATTTTGAGTGTTAGTAGTGGTCAGTTGAAACTTTCGACTCCACAGGGCGATGTATTGATTTATGATAAAGTCTATTAAAAATATATTAGTTTTTGCAATTTATTTTCTTCTGAGCATGGGATGCCATGCTCAGAATATTGCTACGTCAGAACTTAATGGGACAAAATGGAAATTAGTAAGCCCTGTTTCTGATTATTGTGAACGAGGTATGTCTTTCACGATGACTACTCGTACGACGACAACAAAGTTTAAGAAAAACAAGAAGGAGTTTCTATTTCCTTTAAAGTATTATCTCTCTTCTTCTATTCCTAAAACATTTGATAGTTCACAGATAGGGAAGAATTGAAAGGGTAGTTATATTATCCAATATGTTGATAACAGTGTGTTTTGGTTCAAGATAGTTGATATAAGCAGTACGAAAATAACTCTGTAGTCTAAATTAGGCGAACTTCTTTGTTGGAGAATCAAGTTGCTATTCGATTGCGTCAGCTATATGGTGAGAAAGTTTATTTTTACAATCAAGGTATAGAAGTTGATTTCGTGGTATATGATGAAGGTATAGCCATTCAAGTTTCTTATTCATTGCAAGATTCTGATACCGAGAAGCGAGAGGTTGATGCTTTGGTGAAGCTCAACAAGACCTTGCCGATGCAAAAAATGATAATAATTACCAAGGATGAGGAAAAAGAGATTGTAAAGAGTAGAATTACTATTCAGGTTATTCCTGTATGGAAATGGTTAATCACAGAGTAGTTTTTAGCCTCTAATACTGCAAAAGATGAGGAAAAAGAAAAAATATGCTTCAAAAAAGAATAATTCTGAAAAAGAATGTGTACCTTTGCAACTCAAAGACATTTTTGTCATTTAGAAACTCTGATTGATGGAAAGATATAGTTTCGAGGTATTATTTAAGGACAATTATTCCAAAGCCTACTACCTTGCCTTGCGCATCTTGCATGATGACGAGGCAAGCAAGGATGTTGTATCCGATGCTTTCGAACTGGTTTGGAAAAGAGTCCGGTATCAAGATGTTGATAATATTTCTTCCTATCTGTTGACTACAGTAAAGAATGTCAGCTTAGACTATATTCGTAAGCAGGATATTCGTTCTCGTTATGTATTGGCGAGTATGAAGGAAACAGAAATGGTGGTCAATTCTGTTTATGACCATTGGGATGTTCATGAAGAGAAAATAAAGGCGATAATGGGTGCTTTAACTGAGTTGACTCCACGAACCCAACAGATTGTACAACTCTGTTATGTGGAGCATAAGAAATACCGAGAGGTCGCGGCGGAGTTGGATATCAGCGAGAGTGCCGTGAAAAAACATATCATGCAGGCACTCAGTTATATGCGGCAAAAATTCAAAGGTGCTGAGTTTTACTAAACTTAACTTATTCTAACGAAATATTAAGACGTTAAAGGTACCATATTTTCTTGAAACTTCGTTTTAAAAGAAAAAAGATTCCAATGAAAGAAGAAAAAGATATAAAACAGCAAGTCTTAGATGCAATGGACGATTCTGTAGAGGATATGCTTCAGCATTCAGATGCACAACTCGAATCCGAGGTGGGCATGGAGACCTTGTGCGATATACTGGATTTGGACGAAGCCGCTAATCGCCAATTTGGACCTGTTCCTGATGTGAATGCTGCATGGGATAAGTTCAGTAAAGATAAGATGGACGAAGAATATGAGGAGGAAGAATCTGAGAGCCATCCGATATTCAAGACTTTGTTACGTTATATTGCAGCCTGTGCTGCAGCTATTCTGCTGATTGTAGTCTTGATGACCTGGAATCATCAGCAGCCGGGTCAAAAACCGTTGGCGGAAGTCAAGGATTCAGTAGAAAATCAAATTGCTAAGATAGAATCTCCACAATCTCATGAAGTATCTGCATCAGAATCAGTAAAAACGATTGAGATTAAAGCAGGAGAGCAGAAGACTGTTACTTTGCCAGATGGCACAGAAGTATGTCTTAATTCAAAGAGTATCCTGAAATATCCAGAGAATTTTGGTAAAGACAATCGTAATGTAGTGTTTTATGGTGAGGGATATTTCAAAGTACACCATGATGCTAATCTTCCTTTTATTATCAAGACTCATTCCGTTTCAACCAAGGTATTAGGTACAGAATTTAATCTTCGATGTTATAACAATGAGGATGTACACGTCACTTTGGTACAAGGTTCTGTGGAGGTATCTCTTGACCAGAGCAAGGTGAGAATTTCTCCAAAACAAGATGCTTATATAGAAAATGGCAAGGTCATGGTTCAGAATGTCAACCCAAAAGACTTTACGAGTTGGAAGGATGGCGTCTTGTATTTCGACAATGCTTCCTTGCGTACCATTTTACAGCAGTTGGGACGAGTATATGATGTGAATATAGTTTGTCGTGACGAGCAATTGCTCAACAAGCATTTCCATTATATGTGCAATATAAAGGATAGTTTAGGGAATGCTCTTAAGTTGCTCAATGAGAGTTCTGAGGTTAATGTCAAAATAAAGAATAATATAATAGTAATTGAGTAATGTAATTTTTGTTGTTCCTATAACAAAAAAGCTAATAAAATCTTCAAAAATATAAGAATCTGAATAAAAATATAACAAAAAGTAAGTTTTTTGCAACAAAAACTTTCAATTAGGGGTGCCCTTTTGTAGAAAGTGTACGTCATAATGGCATAATATAGTAACGATAAAGAGGTTTTATCAATTTAATAATTAGAGTAAATATGCTGTTATGAGAAAGAAGAGAATTCTATTTTCTACATGCTTAGCATTAGCGTTGTCTGGATATTGTGGCAATATAGCCGTGGCACAGACAAGTAATGTGAAGTATGAGCAAGTAATTAATTCAAAACCATTGACATCGGTTTTGAAGGACTTAGAGGAGAGATTTGGTACCAAAATTGTATTCTCTTATGAGGATTTGGAGGCTTACAAGGTAAACACTCATGTCAAGGCTAACTCGGCAAAAGATGCGTTGAACCAAATTTTAGCAGGCATCCCTGTAAGCTACACGATTAATAATGGTACGATTTCCGTTAAGGTTGCAGCTAAAGCGCAAACTATCAAGAAAGTTACTGTTTCGGGTAAAGTATTGGATAGTAAAGGTTACCCTATTCCTGCTGCTACCATTATGTTGCAAGGTAAGAAAGGTATAGGTACCATTACGGATGATGATGGTAACTTTTCTATGAACCTTGAACAGGGTAAGGGTGAGACTTTATTGTTCTCATTCCTTGGAATGAAGACTTCTTCTTATTTCGTTAATTGTCGCAAGAACGTTAGCAATATTACAGTTACATTGAGTGATGATAATCATTTGCTTGATGAGGTTGTTGTAACTGGTTATCAGACTATTTCAAAGGAAAGGGCTACTGGTGCTTTTGGTTCTATAAATAGCAAACAGTTAGAAGCTAAACTCAATTCAGATTTGAAGAATGTTATTGAGGGTCAGGTGGCAGGTGTAGTTTTGGATAAAGATGGTAATATTTCCATTCGTGGTATTTCTACATTGAGAGCTGAGACAAAACCTTTGTTGGTAGTTGATGGTTATCCTACAGAAGGTGATTTAAGTGATTTGAACCCAGAAAATATAGAGAATGTCACCGTTCTTAAAGATGGTGTAGCTGCTTCTATTTATGGTTCTCGTTCTGCTAATGGTGTAATTGTTGTAACAACAAAGAACGGATCAAAGGGTAAGGCAAAAGTAAGCTATCAAGGAACATTTAAGTTTGAGCCAAAGCCAGATTTGGATTACTTGCATATGGCGAATACTTCCGATTATATAGATGCTGAGATAGAACTTTTTAATCAAAACTCAAGTTATTATAGTATTTCTGATGAAGAAGATAATTTGTCAGAAATCGAATATTTGTTGGTTGCTCAAAAGGCTGGACTGATGACAGAACAAGCTACTAATGAGCAAATTAACAAACTGAGAGGGTACAATTTTCTTTCTCAGATGAAGAAGTATATGTTCCGTACAGCGTTTCAGCAGATGCATAATGTGTCTATTAGTGGTGGTAATGATGACGTTACCTATAATTTGGCTGTTAACTACACTAATAATAGGAGTTCATATATTAATACAAAGGATAATCGACTCATTGTCGATTTTAAGAACACTTGGAAACCTTTCAAGTTCTTGACAGTTGGTGTGTCTGCAAATTTAAAGTATTCAAGAGCAAAGTCGCCTAATACTTCTTGGCAAACATTGACAGATTATACCGATAAGGTAAAGCCATATACTCAATTGGTAGATGAGAATGGTAACTTGACAAATATCCGTACAGTCAGTCTTGCTTTGCAGAATACATTTGACAAGGTTAGTGGTTTAAAGGATGTAACTTATAATCCTATCAATGATGCATATCAGGATTATAATACTACCCAAAATTTTGGTGCAAGATTGAATGCTTATATGCATTTTGATATTTGGAATGGAATTAGTGCAGATTTTGGTGGAACTTGGTCTCGTACTAATACTACTTATAAGTCAATTTCTGAAGCTAATAGTTATGATATGCGTTTAGCTTACAATAGTATGACTTCTAAAAAGAATAATTCCAACCATTATGTGCCAGATGGAGATATGATTAATGAGTCTCGCTCTAATAATGAGAACTGGACTATTCGTACACAAATCAATTATAAGGGTCAATTTGGTCCTCATCGAATTAGCGCTTTAGCTGGTAATGAAGTACGTCGTATTTCAACAGACAGTAATAGTTATGAAACTCGTTTGGGTTATAATTCTACAGCAGGTTCATTTTCTCCATTTAATATTGTAGATTTTAAGAGCAATACTTTTAAGCAAGATTTACTCTATGGCAATACTCTGTCAAGTGCTATCAGTTATGGTAGTTATGGTCTTCGTGATAATCGTTTTGTTTCTTGGTATTTTAATGGTTCTTATGAGTATGATGACCGTTACCTTGTAAGCGGTAGTGTTCGTGAGGATTTAACCAATTTCTTCGGTACCAATCCTAAGTATCGTCATAAACCATTGTGGTCTATTGGTGGTACCTGGAAAATCAATAATGAAAAGTTTTTTCATGCAGATTGGGTTAGCCGTTTGAATTTGCGTGCATCTTATGGTGTCAATGGTAATATTTCGCTTTCGGAGGGTCCTTATTTGATTCTTTCTGCAGGTTCTTATAATAGTACTACTGGTGGCGTTTCTAATAGTATAGCTTCTTATCCTAATAATTCTCTTCGTTGGGAGAAGACTAAGACCACAAATATCGGTATTGATGCAGATTTCTGGAATGGTCGTGTGGGCTTAAGTTTCGACTATTATCTCAAGAAAAGTAGTGACCTTTTAGCAAAAGATGCTATCGATCCTACGACTGGTACATCTTCTATGACTAAAAATGTTGGTGCTATCGATAATAGAGGTTTTGAACTGTCTATCCATGGTACTCCTGTCAAAACTAAAGATTTCTCATGGGATGCAGTTTATAATCTCTCCATCAACAAGAATAAGGTGAAGAAATATAATGTGTCACGTAAGTATTCTACTTCTTGGGCCTATACTACACCTATTCAGGCTGAGGGCTATCCTATGTATGGATTCTTTGGATATCATTTTGCTGGTTTAAATGAAAAGGGTGAGACCTTGATTTACGATGCTCAGGGTGAGAAAACTTTAGCTTCTAATGCTAAAGTAGAAGATGTTTATTATCAGGGTACTGCAATACCAAAGGCAGATATGTCATTGACTAATACTTTCAACTATAAGAGTTGGACTCTGTCTTTTATGTTTATAGCAAAGTTAGGTCATAAGTATCGTAAGGATTGTTTCCAGGGTTCCAACTATAATAACCGTTATGTCGGTCAGCGTTGGAAGCAGGCTGGTGATGAGGAACATACTATCTATCCTAATTTGCAATCATGGAATATGGATTTGTTCTATTTCCCATTCTGTGATGTTAATGTAGGTAATGCTAGTTATCTGAAGATGCGTGATCTTACCTTAAGTTATAATTTCGATAAGAATTTACTTAGCCATATTGGTTTGAGTAATGCTCGTATTTACTTGCAGGCTCGTAACCTTTTCCGTGTGACAGCGAAAGGTTGTGATATTGATCCGGAAGCTTTCGAAAATAACTTTTCTGGTGGTATGGGTGCCTCTTCAAACGCTGGTTATGCATCTCTTCCACTTAGCAAAGAATTTTATATTGGAGTATCTTTTGGTTTTTAATTGGATAAACAAATATGAAAAATAATAAATATATAATAGGCTTGGCTTTAAGCTTGAGCTTGCTATCTTCATGTGGTGATTATCTTGATGTAAAACCTGTAGGTCAGATGATTCCTACAGAAGTATCTCAGTTTGAAAATATACTGAATAATACGACTACATTGAGTTATCAATTTATGGACAACAATCGTGGTTGTTCTTATGCATTCCTGGGAGATAATCTTCAGATTTCTGATAATCAAATGCAGTTTAATTATAATTCTACATTCCCAAACCAGGATATAATTGCAGCTTATAAGTATTATACCCCAATGCTTGATCCTAAAAGTACTCCTATGTGGTGGACTTATGGTTATAGAGCTTTAGGTTTGTTTAATAATGTCGTAGATGGTGTTTCAAAACTTGATGCTGCTACTTCTTATGCTAAGGGGGTAATAGCTCAAGCTAAGGCTGGTCGTGCATGGATTTATATGAATTTTGCATTGATTTATGGTCCTATGTATAATCCTGATGGAGCTAATGATTCTCCTACTGTTCCTTATCGTACATCAGGTGATCCAACAGTAAGTAGTGGTCCTTTGGCAACAACAGCTCAAGTGTTTACTAATATAAAGGAGGATTTAGACTATGCTTGTGAAAATTGTCCTCAGACTGTAGCAAATCCCTCTCGTGCCAATAAGGCTGCGGCTTATGCATTACGTGCAGAATACTATATGTATATGAGAGATTGGAATCATATGCTTGCAGATAGTAAAAAAGCTTGGGAACTTGCTTTAGAGAATGTTGGTGGAGATGTGGATAAGTTGATTTATAATTTTTCTGATTTTTCCTATGATGAGAGTAAGCCAGTTGATCCTGAAGAAGGTTGTGACAAAGAATATTGGATGGATTTTTTAGGACCAGACAATGATTTTGATCAGACGGTTAATCGTGAGAATTTGCTTTATAGAATAGCTCCTTATGGAAGTTCTAACAGTCGTTTTTATCCTTCTGAGGATTGGAAATCTATTTTTGATAAGGAACATGATTTACGTTGGAAACTATTTGCCTTGAAGGCTCCTGGTTATAGTGGAAACAAAAGTGGTGTTTCTTTCAATGATGGACCTCGGGTTATTTATACACGTGCAGATAATTTATCTAACACACAAGCTTATACCCATCCATTATTACTCTTGATGAAGGCTGAAGCTGAAGCAAGAACTGGTGACTATACTGCTGCTTTGGCTGATTTAAATATCTTAAGAAAATATCGTTATACTGGCGATGGGATAGAATTATCAGGACTTACTGGAGATGCTTTATTAGAGGAAATTTTAAAGGAGCGTCGTCGTGAGCAGCCTCTTGTTTCCATTCAGCGTACTATAGACCTCAAGCGTTATGCTTTAGATGCAGGAAAGCCTTGGTCTAAGCAGACTATTGAGCATCAATGTGGTAATAAGACTTATACCAAGTCTATTACTGATGCTTATTTCCAGTCATTGCCTATTGATAATGCAATATTGGAGTATAATCCACAATGGGGAATTGGTATCAATACTGATAATTATGAACCATATAATGCAGATTAATAAAAGAATGAAAAAGTTTAGTATATTATTCCTGACATTGTGTTTGGGATGTTTTGCTGAGGTTTCTGCTCAGCATATGGTGACTATTAAGGGAAAGGTGAAGTTTGCCGATAAGGATTTTAAAATTTCTGTATATCAGCGTCAGTCTTTTAGTAAGAAAGTACTTGCAGAAGTTCCTTTGAATGCAGACAACACTTATACTGTCACTGTACCATTTGATAAGCCAGGTTCTGCGATTGTTGATTGTGGTCGTTGGCAAAGTGTAAATGTCTGGTTGGAGGATGAAAATTTAGATATAGACTTTCGTGGAAAAGATACAGCCAAGGTCATAATAAAGAATCCTTCTTATATTCGTATTCATGGTGGTCAGAAGAATAAACTGATGAATCTTGTCAATTTTGCTGAATATCGTAATTATCAGTCAATGATTGCTGTCTCTCAGAATATTTGGACTGCAAATATTAAAAATGATAGTATAAAGAATGCACTTTCTACATCATTGTATGATGCCAATGGTGAAAACTATATGGATTGGATGAAGTATATTGTAGAAAACAATAGCACTTTATCAAGTGTTCTTGTTCCAATTACTTTGCTTGATTCTGATGAGAAAAATTCTGCATTTGTTGAAGACGCATTAAATAAGCTGTCAGCTTCTTCTGAAACAGGTAAGCTAATTGTAGATAATTACAGACAACAGAAGGACGAACAGGAAGCTTTGCGTAATCGTGTGAAAGAAGGTATGCCTGCCCCTGATATTACCTTCCAAAATGAAAAGGGTAAAACGCTTCATCTTGATAAGTTAAAAGGCAAAATAACTTTGATTGATTTTTGGGCAAGTTGGTGTGGCCCTTGTCGCAAGGAAATTCCTCATGTAAAGAAATACTATGAGGAGTATAAAAATAAGGGTGTTCAGTTCATAAGTGTGTCTATTGATGCCAAGAAGGATGCTTGGACTAAGGCTTTAAAAGAAGAACAAATGCCTTGGCTACAAGGATGGGCACCAAATTCAGGTAAGGATGTTTTGAATATTTATCAGTTTAATGGTATTCCTTTCCTTATTTTGCTTGATAAGAAAGGCAATATTTATCGTAAGTATTTACGAGGTGAAAAAATCAAACAGGCTATTGAGGATTGTTTAGCAGGTAAATAAATTAACATTGAAAGGAGGTAATAGAATCTCTCTTTTACTATATAGAGGGTGCGTCATAGTGATTTATATGACACACCCTCATTTTCGTTTAGATTCCCTTTAAAAGTCATAATATAAATTATTTCTTTTCAGACATGAATCCAGATGTTTGACTTAGAACAAATCATCTAATGTCAACTTTGTCGTGATTTGGTCACTATACATTCCTTTGGTGAGTCCAAATGTAGTAATCATTGTTGGAAGGATGGTGCTCGTGGTTTGTGTTTCTTCTTCAAATGCTTCTATTCTATGATTAATCTTGAAAAACTCCTCCTTGTCCAACTGATACTCATGCTCACTATACTTTACCTCACAAAGATTTATCATGTTGTCGGCACGGTCAATAATGATGTCAATTTGTGCACCGTCAGCTAAAGTCTTACTTCTCCAGGAATAATATTCTGTTTTGACGCTTGCAATACCTAAGGCTTTCTTTATCTGTGAGATATGAGCTTGGCAAACACGCTCGAAAGCAAGACCATACCAAGTCTTAACTTCTGAGGATGTAACATTTCTGCTCCAGTAATGTTCATCGGAGCTGTTTTTGGCGATAAATGTATTATAAAAGATAGTATAGAAATCAACTAACTGGTATAGAGCAGAGTTGCTTTTCACCTTTTTTTCTCTAATACTATATTTTCGTATGAAGTCACAATATTCCAAGTCTGTGAGCATATTTCCCAGTCTTCCATTGTTATCGATGTGTAATGCCTTGCTTATCTCTTCTCTTGTCATGCCGGAGGACTTTTTCGCCAAAACAGAGATAATGTCTTGGTAGGGTTGAGCATTGCGAAAAAGTGAATAGAAAAGGCGACGATATTCTTTTTGTAGTTCTGCATTCGCACTAAAGAATAGTCTGTCGAGGCCAAGTGCAGGACTTTCTTCTGGTGAGAAGAGACTCATATAATAAGGTACGCCACCTATAGCCATATATACTTGTAAGAGGCTTAGGCGTTTCCACCTGAATCCATTCTTTTGGAAGTATTCCTCTGTTTCTGCTAAAGTGAATGGATGGAGAGGCATCTCATGAGTAACCCGGTCGTGTAAGCCTCCATGATTATCGATGATATTGCGAACCATCCATGAGGTGGCTGAGCCGCAGACGATGAGCATAATTTGGGATTGCCAGTTTGCCCAACTATTCCAAAAATGTCCTAAGGCATGAACGAAGCCAGCTTTTGGGGTGTCTAAGCATGGCAATTCATCGATAAATATCACACATCTCTTACCGTCCTGTAACTTGGGTTCCAGAAGTTGGCGAAGCGCAAAGAAGGCATCCAGCCAAGTTGTATTTTTCTTGCCTGTATATCCGTATGTTTTGAGTGCCATGTGGAAAGCGGTGATTTGTTCGTTTTTGTTGCCTTCAAGTACACCTGTCATGTCAAATGAAAATTGGTTCTTGAAGTACTGGCGAATCAGAAATGTCTTTCCTATTCTTCGCCTGCCATACATGGCGATAAACTCTGCTTTACCAGAATTGTAATATTTCTCCAGCAGGGTTTTCTCTTGATGTCTTCCGATGATAGTTTCTGCCATATCTTCTTATTTTAGTTATGCTGCAAAGATAGGCATTTTTTATGAAAAACAGCCGATAACGTGCGAAAATATGCTTAAAAACATCAACTTTCGCACACTATCGGCTGTTTTTGCTCTAAAATAATGATATTTGTTGATTTATGAGGCATCACATTATTTCCTTCTTAAACCAGAGTTCAAATACACAGTCGGCAAGAAAAACATCCTGCTTCTCGATGTAGATAATCTCTTTGTCAATCAGAGATTTCTTGATGCGGTCTATGTTAGATTTACTACCTAATGGAAGATCTTCCGTGATGTTTTGAGCAGTAAAGCCTGAGTGTATGCCTTTACACAACAGACGGATGAAGTTGAGCTGGTAGGTAGTCAGACTTTCTGTTTGCTGTACGAAAAGACTGTTACATTGCTGCAGGAGCGCATTGATGCCGCTTAGCAGACATTCTTCATTCACTTCCTTTTCAGTCTCAGCCATTACATTCCATGCCAACTGTTGTACGTATGAAGAATAGTTCTTTACCGTCTCGCAAATCCGTTTTGCAAATTCTTCGGATATATATTTGCCGTATTTTTCAAATCGGGAACAGATAAATGGTACCCAATATTCTGTAGGTATGCATTCCAAGTGAAGCATTTCGCCAAACATATAGAATGGCATACGGCGACTTTGGAAGATGTTTTCCATCAGATGTCGTTTGCTGCCAAAGAAACAATAGGATACATTCTGGTGGTGTTGCCAGACACCACGTAAGCGTTTTTGAACATCCAAAGAATCAGGAAATTCACCTATCTGCTGAAATTCATCGATACATATCACCAGCCGGACTCCTTTTTCCTTCGCTATTTTTTCAGGGAGGTTCAGAATTTCTTCTGGCGAATAATTTTTCGGAGTGATGCCAAGCGAGATAGAAAACTCTGATGTAGGTTCAGGGCTGAATGATATCTTAGGAGAAACTCTCACGAGAAATTGCTTGATGTTTTCCATCACCTGTTCCATTTTGTTTCCCAATGATTTCATGATATTTTCTGCGAATCGGTTGTAGAAATCATATTCGCTTCTGCAGTCGTAAATATCCATATATACTACCTTTATCATCGGGTTGTCTATCTCTGATATAACCTTTTTGATAAGAGAAGTCTTGCCCATACGTCTTGGTGAGATAAGAATCACGTTGATGCCATGTTCAAAGTCAGCCTTGATACGTTTGGTTTCTTCTATTCTGTCAGTGAAGTTATTGCCTTCTACCGACATACCATATACGAATGCTTTTTCCATAATGCCTTTAGTCTTGATTTCTGATGCAAAAGTACGCAAAAAAAATAAAGTTCACAAGTTTGTGGACCACAAACTTGTGAACTTTAATATTATTTTGGAAATCAAGAGGTTATAAGTATTTCCACCCCACGATGACTTGCTCCATCTCCTGGTATAGCTTCTGAAACTTCTGGCAGAGAGAGTTCGACCATTTGGTCATGCCGAACAGCTGCTTCTGCTCCAGAAAATCATCATTATCCCATTGTGTGTAGTCGTAGTCGGAGAAGTAACGCTTGTATTCACGCAAGGTATCGCCAGAAAAACGCTTGTAGTCTTCTACGTCGCCAAACCAGTAGCTGCTCATCATCTGACGGGCAAAAGCCTCATGAGAATAGTTGCCCAAAAGATTGTGATGCTTCAGTACGCTCCATACGCAGAACCATTGGTTCTTCCTGTTTACCAACTTCACCATCAGCGAAATCGTTTTTCTCAATTCTTCCATTTTTACCGGTCTGCCATTGAGTGCCGTTACAAAAACCTCATTGTCGAACTGCGGTTTTATTTCATTCGGATTCTGACATTCGTAAATCCGTTGTTCCAGAAGTTGCCATTTGGCAGTAGCAGAGAGCAGGCTGATGTATTCTTCTGCAGTAAATGTCAGCCGGTTTACTTCCTTTCCCATCTCATAGGCATCGTTTACATGGTGTAGGAATGGCAGGAGCAGACTGTCAGGCACTTCGTTTTGCAGTTTGCGCTGTTCGGAGCGCATCTGGTCTATGTTGAGTGTCAGCCGGTCGTTATTATATTCCAGAGTAGAGATATACAGATCGATGTCCATCTTGCCTTTCGGGTCTGTAGTATATTTCTGTACCCCCATTTCGGTGAGTCGTCCAGCCTCGTCGTCCGTAATATATCTTCCGCAAACATCGTTTACCCGTCGGAAATGATAGACCAGATAGCATGAGTAGCCATATAGTTGGAAGATATTCCAGAATCTTTCTTCGGGTTTTACTCCAGGATATTTCGCAAATTTGTTTTTCTTGAGAAAAGTTTTTTCCACGATATTGATGTCTGTTAAGAAATTGGCAATGGAGTTTTCCGACATGCCATCCTCTATGAGCAGTTCATGCAGTTTGGGAAACAGGATGCTCATCTGTGCAGAAAACATGCCGCTCTTATGACCTTCCAGTATTTTGGTGGCCTGATAATTTTCTATTATTTTTTTTAAGAAAGGGCTCATCTCATTGATGACGATCTGGCTGATGTTGTCGATATGGGTCTGATTGATGAACTTGCGCTGGTGGGTCAGGTCGTTGTGCTGCAAAGCGAAATCCTGGTCTGCCATGTAGCAGAGCCTTGAAGCCTTGGTGCATAGAGAGCGGATGTCAAAGTTCATCTCCTGGGTACTGTAGTCTTCCCAGCCTTGCATGAGAACTTGGCACATCATATAAAAGGTGTTCAGTTGTCGGTCGAAAACTTCATAGCTGAACGGTGATTGTTGTTCGTCTTTATCTGTCATGGTTGTATAAATAGCCTGTTATTACCTGTTTGTATGGGTAATGACTTGCATGATTTGAATGAATATTATAATGGTGCAAAGATAACTAATTATTTTGGAATAAATAATAAAAATGCTGTACAAAAATGAGCTTTCGTACAGTATTTTCATACTTTTTAAGGGTCTTCAGGAATTTGGAGTGATGGCATATTAAAATATATCTATGATTGATTATAATAATCTCGTATAAGTTATTTACTGTCTTGTTGTTTGCAAGAAGTCCCAAGTGCGTCAGCGCGATTTTTCACTCTTCACTTTTCACTTTTCACTAATTTTAACGAACTATTGTTTTGTGTTTTGTCATTTTTTTGCTAAATTTGCAAAAATTATTATTTTTAAAAGCGATGATTATGAAGAAAATTACCCCCCCATTTTGTTGCTAGCAATTAGCTTATTGCTAGTTTGTGCTTGTAGTCATGATAAAAATACTACAAGTACCGACCATGAACTAGACTCTTTGCGTATAGAAAATGATAGACTCAAAAAGGACCAAGCAGACCTTAACTCTTTTATCAATGTGTTGTCGGTTAGTATGGATAGTATTACTCTCCAAGAAGATGGCATACTGAAAACTCCTAATAAAGAAGGTATACCTTCAGGGATTGCCTCAAAAGCACAGATCAAACAGAACCTTCATGTTTTTGAGGAAATGTTGAATAGACAAAAACAGAAGATTTCAGAATTAGAGAAAAATCTTCAAAACAAGAATGATGCTCGTTCTTTACAGTTGAAAAGCATCATTCGCTCCTTAAACAATCAGATAGCAGAAAAGGATAAGATGATTTTTCAACTTCGTGCCGATTTGGACAATAAGAATGTAAGCATCGCTAAGATGAAATCACACATATCAACTCTGAATGAGAATGTGGTAGCTCTCAATGATAAAGGTAATGAGTTGGAGAAAGCTTTAGAGACTCAATCTGACATGATGAACGAATGTTACGTGCGTTTTGGAACCAAAAAGGAACTTCAAAAGGCAGGTATATTGTCTGGTTCGGGATTATTCTCTAAAAAGAAGTTGAATGTCGCTAATTTCAATCCAGACTCATTCCGCAAAGTTGATATTCGTTCTTTCCATGAAGTTAAACTCAACAGTGGAAATCCGAAGATCTTATCCCAGATGCCTGCATCTTCTTATAAGTTGCAGAAGAATGAAGATAAGACAACGACTCTTGTTATTCTGGATCCTGCTAAATTCTGGAGTGTCTCAAATTATTTGGTTGTTGAATACTAAAATGCTCAAGTCTATGAAAAGAATATTTTTAGGCTGTGTGTCGTTGATGATGTTGTTTGGCTTCTGTTGTAACAGCTTTGCTCAAACAACACAACGCCATGTTGTGCAACGAGGTGAAACTTACGCTTTCATCGCTAAGAAATATGGCATTACGGAAGATGAGTTGATAAAAGCGAATCCTGGGCATAAAGTATGCTATGTTGGCTTGAAGCTGGTTATTCCAGTGTCAGAATGTGTAGTGGAATCATCAGCTTCCCCAGCTATCGTTTCTGAACAAGAAGCACAACCAGTGAAGGAATCGCAAGTGTTGGCAGCTTCTGATTATGAAGTTCCTACTCCTTCTTTGGCAAAACCAAAGAAGGAGAAAAAGAAGAAAAGTGGTAAGTCTTTTTGGAAAGCCTTGGGTTCTATTGCCTCAGGTATAGGAGAAGTTGTAGTTGGTACAACTGATGCTTTGGCAGAAACTGGCTTGTTAGACAAAACTGGTAAGGTGGGTGATGCCTTGGGATTTACAGCTGATGTGACTAATCTTACACAAGGAAAGGTTAGTAATTATATGAGCCAAACTCGTAGTGGAAAAAGAGAAAGCCGTGAAGCGGAAGCCAATGTCGCAGATGGACAGTCTGAATCGCCTAATCAAGGTGACTTGCCTGCTTTGAAGCAGAAATTGGCTCGTTTGGAACAAGAGAGAGAACAAGCGAGACGTGAGGTTGCAATTGAAGCTAGTCCATCTTCGTCAAGAGCACCTATTACTAGAAATAAGAAAAAAATACAACAAGCCAAAGCTGGTGGGGCTTATCAACGTTACAGAGAATTGAATATTGAGATAGGTAATGTAAAAGAACAAATATCCAAGCTAGAAGGTTGGCATGACCAGTGGATTGTGCAACAAGAAGCTAATAGAGCTAGCGCAAGAGCGGAGAATCAAAGGCTTAAGAATAAGCCAAAGTATGATGCCACTGACTGGAGAAATAAACAGCGAGTGAAGGATGCAGCCTTAGATCAAAATGCAGATATTCTTGCAGACCCAGTCAAATGGGTTGAAGCCCATGGAGCAAAAGGTACTGTAGATATTTACAAGCGAAATGCAGAGAATATCCAAAAGGCTAATGACTATAACAAGAATCGAAAATGATTAGAAGTTGTGCCCGACACGGATTAGGGTAGTTGGTAATGAAGAAAATAGTTAAAGTATTTCTCTCCTTTATGGTTCTGCTGTTATTCTGTTCTTGTGGAAAAGACGAAAGTATGGACAGTTCAAAAGGGCTTGTCGTTGAACAACAGGGAACTAAAGATAAAGTATATAAAATATACACTGCAAAAGGTTTTGCGGAATTTGCTGATTCAATGAACTTTCGTAACAGCACCTCAAAAAGCGACATTAATGTAGTAATTATGAGTGACATAGACATGTCCCAATTACCAAATAAAGAAAGTGGGGGCAATTGGCAACCCATTGCTAATAAAATACCAACAACAATTCGTGTAGAAGGAAATAATCATATTATTAAAGGTCTGAAATTAAGATATATTGATGGCGTTTATAATTATGGATTATTTGAAGAAGCATATATTTCAAATGTCAAACTTGAAAACACTGATGTCAACATTGTTATACCCCAAAATACAAACTTCACATGGTTTAATGTTGGTACAATTATAGGAGAAGGAAGTGTTTCTAATTGCTCGGCAAAATCAAGCTCTATAAATTGCCAAGTTAATTCAAACAATTCTTATTGGGGGGTAAACATTGGAGGAATGCTTGGATGTGGAAGTGCTAGCAATTGCATTTCTGATGTAAATATTACAATTAAAAATAATTCTACAGGCAATGTATATACAGGAGGTATAGCCGGAGAGTTAAATGGCTATGGTAACCAAAGCCAACTTTATACATGTGGAAGTACTAATGTAGAAGGGAACAGTATTTATGCTGGTGGAATTTGTGGAAGAGATGGTGAAGATAATGTTCTTGTGTATTGCTCTTCTGAATCAAAAATAGAGGTGTCTAGTGGGAATTCTTATATAGGAGGCTTGGTAGGCTTGTCTGGTAGTTATATTATATGTAGCTATTCCAATGGGAAACTTGTCGGAGAGCAAAGCCATGTAGGAGGCTTAATCGGAACTTCTGATTATGCAAGATTGATATGCTGCTATACCGATGCTGACCTAAAAGGAAAATGGATTGGCGGATTGATTGGAAATGTTGTCATATCACCCCCAGTTGAACTAACATGTGCTTCTACAACAAAATTTGTAGATTGTGGTGAATGGCCAAGCAACATGTGGGAAAACGAAAGAGAATACACTAACAATGCCTCAAAGAAAAGTATATATGAGCTGCTAACATCTAAACAAGCAGATAACAATATACATGATTGGTATAATGGTTCTATATATCCAACTGGACGAGGTGTGTGTGGAAAAAGTAAAGAAAATTGTATTTGGCTTTATGCCGATAACAATCTGAAGTTATGGTGGCTATAATTTTATTAATCGTACAAGACATCAAGAAAGACAAAATCTTATAGCAAGGACTGTAATAATCCGCCACGAAACGGCGCACCCGACAAACCCTGTGAGTTAGCATCTGTACTGCCTCCCCGCAGGGTTTGTCGGGTGCGCCATCATTCCATCATTCACGGATAGGATTGCAAGGCTCCGACTTCACTGAATTATACTGCAAATATACATTAGATTTGTAAGCGGCTCCGCGTTTATACCTTGCATAATTGAAAAAAGCAGTAATAGCTGATTGAATAATGCTGTTACTGCTTTTTCCATCTGTCAGGAAGCAAGTCTCTGTATTTTTCCAATGGAGTATTTGGTTGCCATTCTACGGTCTTTTCTATGACGTCGCTAATGTATTCGAACAGATTAATGCCATTCATTTTGCATGAGATGGCGATAGAATATAGGATAGCTCCTCGTCTTGCCCCTTCGTGCGAACCAAAGAATAATGAGTTTCTTCTCGACAGCGATATGTACCTCTGGATTCTCTCAATATAATTGTTGTCGAGAGCAGTATCACCTCTTTTAAAAATGTCACAAATGGCATTATACTCGTTAAGGGCATAGCCGACGGCTTGCGCCAAGGGCGATTTGGGCAGCAAATCCTTCCTGGAAGATAATTCCTCCAGTTTCTCTAATAAATCCTGCAAAATGTCCGGTGCGTATGATTGCCGATAAGCCAGATGTTTCTCTACTGTCCATCCATTTACGCCAACCTTATGCTTTTTGTCTTCTTGATAAAATCTGTTGATGATGCCTGCAACTTCCTGTGCATCCTTGTCGTTCTTGCCACAGTCGATGAAGTTTCTCTTGACATGCTGCAGACAGGCAATTCTCATAATGTCCGGATAAGCATCCGACTCCAGCTTCCGGTAAGGAGCATATGCATCACTCTGTACTGTACCTTTATAATCCGAGAACACATCAAGTATGACCTGCTCAGAACGTGATCCATCCTCATATACGAAGAACACAAGTCCCAGTTTAGGTGCGCTTACCGCCCACAGGTAACCTTTCTTCGAGCCATTGTCTGTAGGCTTTACCCTCGTCAGCAGTACTTTATGATAAGTTTCATCTGCCGTAACATAATCCTGCTGTAACACCTTTTGGCAGATGGCTCTATAGATATTTTCCAGTACGTCTGCGCTTCTGGCAATCAGCTTGTTTGCCGTGGCTTTCCTTAGTGTGAACCCACTGTCGGCAAAGTATTTGACGATTCGCTCCACCGGCATGGAATAGATATACCGCAACTGCAGTAGACCTGCTGCAAAAGAAGATGTATAGGATGAGTTTAGCAGCAATGCTGGTGGGGTCTTTCCTGGATACAGGACATTTCCATCCGTATAAGTGTTGATGTGATATACGGTCTTGATGAACTTGATGGGCTCCATGCTGTAACGCACACAGGTGCGGGTGCCATAGATGCGCAGCGTCTTCAAAAGTTCCGCATCCATGTCTGGATTAACCGTAACATGTTTCTCCTCCATCTCATAATGCATGTCACGCTTGGCCCCATTGTTTTTGCGCTCCTTTCTCTTTTCCGCCTGCTCTTTTTTCTTCCTGTCAAATTCTTCCTGAGTCATTGAGTCTTGCAGACACTTCTCCTGACGTTCGGACTTTTTGCCGGAAACGAGCTTGCCGAGCGCCCTGTTCTGGCGATTCGCTTTGTCTATAGTGATTCCTTTCAGGACGAGTTGTTCTTCTAATGACTTTATACGTTCAATGAGTTCACCGACCTGTATGGTCAGCGAACTCACCGTATCGTTAGCAAGCTGAAGCTGCTCCTTCAAAAGTACTATGATTTCGTCCTTTGTCATAGTGCAAAGGTACGAAAAAATATTGAGATATGCAAGTATTATTGGATATTAATTTTATCTATTTTATTGATATACAGCACGTTATTGGCATTATAATACTGCTATAAGTTAAGCCTCTTTCTAAATCTCATACTTTTAAGGCAAATTCCGCTCATGATGGCAGACAGAGTCTTGTGCGGCATTTTGCATTGCTTGTTCTTAGGGTCAAAGAATGGCAATTCAAAGGTTCCTCGTTCCAGTCGCTTGTGATATAGCAAGAAACCATCGCCGTCCCATTTTAGCAGTTTAACCTGCTGGCGATTCTTGGAGAAGAAGATGAAGACAGCACCGCCAAGTGGTGGCAGCTCCATCTCCGTCCTTACTATCTGATACAAGCCATTAATACCCGTGTTCATTCGAACGTATCGCTGGCAGACATAGTATTGGGTGTTCTCATTTAATCCAAACATACCGCATCCTCCTTCTCATAAAGTTTCATTAACGCCATAACAGACTTGGCGCATCCTTTTTTGATCGACACAACGGTTCCATTGGGAAAGGTTATGTTTATGCCTTGAAGAAGATCCTCCATAGGAAGATCTATAGTTGGAGACTCCATAGGCACGAACATCACGCCGGTATTTGCAGTAGAGGCTTCTGCTCTTTCCTTACGGGCTGCCTCCTGAACTTCGCGGATTTCATGCTTGGCACGCAGGACAGAATATCCCTTCTCGGACATCCAATTTTGCATGGTGCGGTGATTTACATGCCTTTCCTTCAAGAAAGGAGTCAGGTGAGCCTTTGGATTTCGATTCAAATAGATTAAGAAGGAATTCCAAGCCTTCTCAAAACGTTCGTTTGTTGTCATAATTCATGCAATTAAAAAATTATGGTGCAAAGGTACGAACAAACGAGAAAGCTACAATGGTATAAACGCGGAGCCGCTTACTTGATTAGGTGACAGGTGGGTGAAGGGTGGTGAAGGGTTAAATTTTACCCTTCACCCTCGGAACCCCAGTGTTTATCGGCATTTCAGAAGAAAAGGTGAAGGGTGAAGGCAAAACGTCGTATCAGATTTCAAAATTCCGGTCTCCCTGTTTTCCGAGAGCGAAATGACTTATTTTCAGTTGTAAAGCTCAGAGTTATGATTTTACTTGCCTACGGCACATTTGTGCCCTCAGCCAGGGCACAAATGTGCCATAGTAAGTTAAAACGCTATCTCTGAGTTCCAGCATTCTATCTCTGAGCTTTACCCTCTCTGTCTGAGCCTTTTTCTATGAATTATAAATAACTTAAAAATAAAAGAAAGTATGAAGAATATTCCACATTGTGTAGTTTGCCCTATGGCATCCTGCACACGTAGCAACACTTGCGCCCGTTATGCGCAGTATGTTAAGGCACTTGCCAATGCCGACACCTTTGAGGTGCTCAATGTGAAGCATCTGGTGAGTGAAGGCGAGAAGTGTCCCTATCATCTTGTTGTAGAAAAGCAAGTATGGGCGAGGGGATTCCTGCGCATCTACAATACCATCCCATCGGGCAGAACCCGTTATTTCTATTCCCATACGCCTTATACCCGTCGCAGGTTTTATAAGGCAAGGAGTGGCGAGATAGACATTCCTCCTTACATACAGGAACGCCTTCTCTCCATCTTCCGGGAGCATGGTGCTGATATGAGCATCGGCTTCGACCATTATGAAGAGAAGGACGTACTGGTGGAGAGATAAGAATCCCATGGATGTTCAGTTCAAAGGCAGCCCTGATATAAATGTAGAAGTACACAAAAAAGTCCCCGATGTATCTCGCACCGAGGACTTCAAGAGTTCAATTTTAATCTATGAAGTACAATCCGTGTTAGAACACGGCTGCTTGTAAATTCGATTTGATTTTATTCAGGCAGGCATTTAACTTGCCGTATGTTTTTTCACCAGCAGTTTTTACTCCACTGGTATATTGTTGCATGAGTGAAGGATTAATGCCAGCACGTCGAGCGATATCTGTGGCGTTGAGAAGCATATTTACCAATCGGTTCGTCATTGTAGCATGAATAGCCTCCGTTGCCATATTCTATAATCAAAACTATTTTCTTTGCCATATTATATTATAACTTGAATTTCATATAAATAAAAACAGTACTTTTTATTCGGCAGCATCGAATAAAATCAATTAAGAGAAAATTTATTCCTTTACTATGCATATAAAGAACATGATTCTTTTTGAACTTCAGATTAAACAACGAAAAAATATCCAAAAAGTTGCAGATATGAAAATAAAGTAGTAACTTTGCGGTAGCATTTTAAAGCAGATGATTATGAAGCAGGTAGAAGAAAGATATATCAGTTTGCTGACCGACTTCGGTTTCAAGCGAATCTTTGGAACAGCAATGAACAAGGATTTGCTGATTTGTTTTCTCAACAGCTTGTTTGATGGCAAACAGGTTGTGAAGGATGTATCATATCTGAACCCTGAGCATGTGGGAGATGTCTATACCGACCGTAGAGCCATCTTTGATGTATATTGTGAGGGCGAAAATGGCGAGAAGTTCATCGTTGAAATGCAGAATGCTTATCAGGCGTATTTCAAGGATCGCTCCCTCTTCTACTCAACCTTCCCTATCCGTGAGCAGGCACCCAAGGGAAATGACTGGGATTTCAAACTCAATCATATCTATACCGTAGCCCTGCTCAACTTCAACATGAATGAGGATGCCTTCGACAAGGAAAAAATCCGCCATCATGTACAGTTGTGCGATACCGCTACACACAAGGTTTTCTATGATAAGTTGGAGTTTATCTATGTAGAGATTGCCAAGTTCGACAAAACCCTGGAAGAACTGAATACGCTCTATGAGAAGTGGCTCTATGCACTGAAGAACCTCTATAAGCTTACCCAGCGCCCGAAAGAACTGTGCGACAAAGTATTCGACCGTCTCTTTGAGGAAGCCGAGATAGCCAAGTTCTCTCCGCAGGAAATGAGGGAGTATGAGGCCAGTAAGAAGGCATATCGCGACATCAAGAATTCCGTAGACACTGCTAAGCGTGAAGGAATTGCTGAAGGCATGTTGCAGCGAAGCCTTGAGATTGCTAGAAAGATGCTGGCAAAGGGAATGGATGAAGCTACGGTCATGGATATGACGGGGCTGATGGCTGAAGAGCTGAAGCTGCTGAAAGCGGAGATGTAGATTATAAATATTATAATATTATCAAGGGTCTATACGCCACCTGTTATTGTGGCATATAGACCCTTGTCGTTTCCCGTTAGATATGGGTGAATATATAATGTTTATAGCTGCTCTGATACGCTATTTCGTACTCTCCATAGGAGTGAAGCGGAGCGTATAAGAATAGGTACCGCTTGTAGGGCAGGCATACTGCGAGAGGACGGCATCGCCCTGACAACTACTCAAAGAAAAGGGTGAAATCTAAATATGTAAAATGTTTAAAAAGGGCGTAACAATGGGCGTAAAAAGCCTAAAATAAGGTAAAACTAATGGATAATTTGTGAGTTTTAAAATGCTAATTGTCTGATATATAGCATGTTATGTCGATTTTAAAAGGGCGTAACGATGGGCATAAAAAGCCTTAAAATATGGTAAAATTAAAGGATAAAACGATAGATAATGACACAAAAAAAGTCCCCGATGAATCTCGCACCGAGGACTTCAAGAGTTCAATTTTAATCTATGAAGTACAATCCGTGTTAGAACACGGCTGTTTGTAAATTCGATTTATATCATCTTGATTTCTTATCCGCATCAATGAGGGCAAGCAGATGCTCTACTGCCACTTCTTGCGGGATATTCTTTTCTATGCAAACCTGCTTGCGGTAGAGGCTTACCTTGTTTGGACCGGCGCCCACATAACCATAGTCGGCATCTGCCATTTCGCCAGGACCATTCACGATGCAGCCCATGATACCAATCTTCAGACCCTTCAGGTGCTTGGTGGCCTCCTTGATCTTGGCAATGGTTTCGCGGAGATCGTAGAGGGTTCTGCCGCAACCAGGACAACTGATATACTCGGTCTTGCTGGTACGCAGACGAGCTGCCTGAAGTATTCCAAAAGCAGTCTCATCAATGGTCTGGGCAGGGATGTCGCCATTGTTCATCAACCAGATACCATCGGTCAGACCATCTATCATCAGCGCACCCATGTCGGCAGCAGCCTCCAACTGGAAGTCGCTCTTCTCTTCCTTGCTGTGCTGGTACATCTGCGCAAAGACAACAGGGTTCTTCAAGCCGGCATTCATCATCTCATGAACCAATGCGCGCTGGTCGCCCAAACGGTTCTGGTGATTGCTGACGCAGATGACTACCACCTCCGGATGATTCTTCAAGCAAGCGATGTATTCTTCGGCAGGAGTACCAAACTGGAGCGTGAGGAACTTGATGTCTGCCTTGATGCTGGCGATGAACGGCATAGCCATAGGAGGGAAGATAGGATAGAGTTTGGCACCCGTAGTCTCTGGCTTGCAGTTGAGGGTCTCATAGACATTGTAATCTACGATATAGCTCTGTCCTGGCACAAACTGCTTAGGCATCTTTCCACCTATATAAATATAGTCGGGTTGGGCATCCTTATTCTCACAAATCGTACTCTCGCCATTGATACGGTTGCTGATGACTACAGGCACCTGAGTGCCACCGATATTGCCCACAGCCTCGGTTTCCCGGCGGGTAGGGTGCAACCAGTCGAAAGAAGGACAAGCCGTAGCAGGAATCATCAGCTGCCCCTGTTTCTTTCCGATATAATCCACCAGATGGCGGGCTACAGGAATCTCAGCCGCAGGTTCCTCGCTCAGACTTACTCTCACGGTATCACCGATGCCATCAGCCAGAAGCGCACCGATGCCCACGGCACTCTTGATTCTTCCATCTTCACCTTCGCCGGCTTCGGTAACGCCCAGGTGAAGAGGGTAGTTCATTCCTTCCTTCTCCATCTCATCCACTAAGAGACGCATAGAGCGCACCATCACCACGGTATTGGATGACTTGATACTGATGACCACATCGTGGAAATTCTCTTTCTTGCAGATGCGAAGAAACTCCATGCAACTCTCTACGATGCCTTCGGGAGTATCGCCATAGCGGTTGCGGATGCGGTCGGAGAGCGAACCATGGTTTACGCCGATGCGGATAGCAGTATGGTTCTCCTTGCAGATATTGAGGAAAGGAACGAATCGTTCCTCAATCTTCTGGAGTTCGTGGGCATATTCTTCGTCGGTATATTCCTGCTTGATAAACTTGCGGGCAGGATCCACGTAGTTGCCTGGGTTGATACGCACCTTTTCGCAATAGAGTGCAGCTACATCAGCCACATTCGGATTGAAGTGGATGTCAGCCACGAGCGGAGTGGTGAAACCATCGGCACGGATTCCCGCATTGATATTCTTCATGTTTTCAGCCTCGCGGGAGCCCTGGGTGGTAAAGCGCACCAGTTCGCCACCAGCCTTGATGATTTCCTCTGCCTGACGTACACAAGCCTCGGTATCATTGGTATTGGTAGTGGTCATCGACTGGATGCGGATAGGATTGTTACCGCCTAAGTCAAGTTCTCCGACATGGGCAACAGAAGAAGTGCGTCGGGTATAATTGAATAAATCTACCATAATGTATAAGATGAGATATGCCCCAGGGAAGGGGCATATCAGGATATATTAGTTACATTTATAATCGTATTTGATTTCATGCAGCTCCTTGTTGGCCTTCTCGATCTTTACATCCAGACCAGCCTTCCATGCCTGCACCTTCTCTGCCACTTCCTCGTCTCCCAATGCAATCATCTCTGCAGCCAGGATAGCTGCGTTCTGAGCTGCGTTGACACCTACTGTGGCGATAGGAATGCCAGGAGGCATCTGAATGATACTGAGCATGGCATCCAGACCATCGAGCATACCCTTGATAGGCACACCGATAACTGGCAGCGGTGTTTCTGCTGCTATCACGCCAGGAAGGGCAGCAGCCATACCTGCAGCTGCGATGATAACCTTCACACCACGGTCTTTAGCTCCTTTGGCAAATGCTGCTACTGCATCTGGAGTGCGGTGAGCAGAGAGGGCATTTACCTCAAAAGGAATCTGGTTGTCATTCAACCACTTACATGCTTTTTCCATAACAGGCAGGTCACTGGTACTGCCCATGATAATGCTAACTAATGGTTTCATTTGCTTTTATATTTAATATTAATGATTTTTTGTTCTATCATCTAATGAATGCTCACCTTACTTATATAATAAAGAGAGCGCACACTACTCCAACGAGAAATCCGGCTACCACCTGCGCCAACGTATGCTGACGGAGAATCATGCGGGCAGTACCCACCATGCCTGCCAGCAGGATGACGAATGCCAGCCACCAGATAGGATTGAAGGAAAAGGCAATCGAATAGACTACCAGTCCTCCTGCTACTCCTCCGATGGCTGCCGTGTGGGTGGAGATCTTCCACCATACATTGATGAGTGCGCATACCATCTGTATCACCAATGCCGCTACCAGGATAATGCTGATTACTCTCGGTGTGTTGCGGTATTCCATCAGAAAGAAACAGCCAAAATAGCACAGGATTGATATCAGGTAGGGTACGATGCGGCGCTCTTTCCTGCCCAATTCCTTGGAGGTCCATCCCTGAAACCTGCGGTATAGGTGTATCAGCAGGGAGGGCATGAGGATGGTGGAGATATACACCGTGAGCAGCATCGGCAACTTATATGCCAATGGCAGCAGCGACATATAGCTGAACAGAAACAGAGCCACCAGTCCTACCAATGGCAGGTAGAAAGGGGTGAAGATCATGCTCATGATGCGTGCCGCCAATATGATATTTTTCTCTTTCATAACAAACTATGTTGTATGTAACCTTTTGTATATTTTCCTGAATTTATTTTCTCAATCGTGCTACCGGGATGCCCAACTGCTCTCTGTATTTAGCCACGGTGCGTCGTGCAATAGGGAATCCCTTTTCCTTCATGACCTTGGAAATAGCATCATCGCTGAGAGGTTTCTTCTTATCCTCGTTTTCGATGAGATGCTGGAGGGCAATCTTGATCTTGCGTGTTGACAGTTCCTCGCCGTCTTCGGTGGTATAGCTGTCTGTAAAGAAGAACTTGAGTGGGAATATGCCCCACTTGGTCTGTACATATTTCTCGATTCTTACTCGTGAAATGGTACTGATGTCAAGTTTCGTTCTTTCTGCTACATCCTTGAGAATCATCGGTTTGAGGTCAGCCTCGTCACCATCCAGGAAGAACTGCCTCTGGATGTCGATGATAGCCTTCATGGTGATGATGAGCGTATGTCGGCGCTGCTTGATGGCTTCGATAAATCCTTGGGCCTTATCTACTTTCTCCTTGGCATAGAGCAGGGCTTCCTTGTCTTTCCGGCTCATCTGATCCTTGTGCTTTTTGTAGGTTTCTATCATGTCGGTGAAGGAAGGAGATACGGTCAGCTCTGGCATATTGCCTCGGTTGAGCGTGAATGTAATGGTTCCGTCATCGGCTGTATCTACGATGAAGTCGGGGTTGATCTGCTGCATGTTTCGTCCGTCAGTCTCGCCAAGCGATGCGCCCGGCTTAGGATTCAACTTGCGTATCTCGTCCTTGAGTGTCTCCAACTGGGTTTCGTTGAGTTCCAGTCCAGACTTAATCTTATCCCAATGTTTCTTGGTAAATTCGTCGAAATAATCCTCGAATACTTCCTCCATGGTTTTGCGCAGCACTCCCTTAGGCAGTCTTTTTACCTGCAGCAACAAGCATTCCTGCAGGCTTCTTCCGCCCACACCGGCAGGATCGAACGACTGGAGTTTGTGGAGCACATGCTCAATTTCCTTTTCGCTTACATCAATATTATGGTAGATGATGAGCTCATCGCAGATGCTGTCCAGGTCTTTGCGGAGCAATCCGTCTTCATCCAGCGAACCAATCAGATATTCCATGATTTGCTTTTCTTTATCAGAGAGTATCTGCATGTCCATCTGTTCCTTCAACTTATCGTAGAAGGAAGTCGTATTGCCATAAACCATTTCTTCGTAGTCGGCGTTCTGCGTATTATATCTGTCAGTATTGTAGTCGGGCATCTGGTCATCTTTTCCGATACTTTCCAAAGCCTGGTCCAGTTCGTCCTTTCTTTCTTCTTTTTCCGACTGGGCTTCGTAGGCATCGTCTCCAAATTCATCGTCATTACTGTTGTCAGAATCATCCAGAGCCGAACGGTCTTCGTTGCCCTCTCCCATGAGTGCATCGTCCGGATTCTCAGTTTCCAAGGCAGGATTATCATCCAGTTCGGCATTGATATTATCCTCCAGTTCGTTGAGCGGCATCTCCAGCATCTTCACCTGCAACATCTGTTGGGCGGAGAGTCGCTGGAGCTGTTGTAGTTTCTGCTCCTGTGTCTGAATGAGTTTTTGAGTCATGTTTCGTGTCTTTTAAATAAGTTCTTTCCTCCAAGTTACTTAAAAAGTTATATCATCTTCTTATTAGAAGTATTTTTCCTACTTACTTGAAGTATTCTTTCAGTTCCAATGCCAGTTTGTAGAGTTTATCAGGATTTCCGTTTCCATATCGTTGCCAGATTTTGCTGCATGCGTCTATCAGATTGCTGATCACCACATCGTTTCTGTTGAGGTATGGGTCGCAAATCTGGAAAACATTCATGGCCTCTACTATCACCTTCGTGCTGGTTCTGATGAGTTTGGCAAGATCAATGATTTCTGGTGTTTCCGGCACCATGGTGATTGGTGTGAGCTGGAAATAAAGGTCGAGGATGATGATCAGCTTGACGGGAGTGAGCGAAGGTTCGGCTTCGATAGGTTCCCAGTCGTGTTCGAATGATTCCCTGATGGAAACCCCCTGATAGAATTGTGTTGCATTTCCACATCCTTCCATTTTCTTGAGCAAATGGATATCACGAGCCAACTTTTTAGGGTTGTCTCCATATTTATCCCAAAGCCTCTTGATGCGTGGGGTGACCATTCTGAGTTTGAACATCTGTTCGTGGAGAACTTCTGGGGCAATATGCAGCTCCAGAGCCAGATTGACCATGCCTTTCGAATAGAGAGGTTTAACGCCCATTGGCTTTTTCTGGTATAATTGCAATAGCAAAAGCCAGTATTCATCTTTCCAAAGAGGATGTTTAGCCATATTACAACACTTTTCTGCAAAAGTACGACTTTTCATCGGTAATACAAAATAAAAATTGGAATTTTTTCCAAAAGAAAGACAATAAAATGAGAAATTAGAAATGAGGGCGGTTGGAGATAAAAAGAAAGTGCGCAAGACTTCTCACGAACTCTTGCGCACTTTTAATGTTATATTCCCAAATTTTTCATAACTCAAAGGAGATTGACTTCATTTTAAGTTCCTCTCCATTTCAGAGCCTGAAGCAGGAATTCTGCTATACAGGCGTCATCATTTGTTAATCCTATAACATTCTTTTTTACCTTTTCAACTTAATCCTATTGAACACTGTTAATCTCTGAATAAACAATCTTTTTTCTTACCTTTTCTAATACCTGTTACCTAAACTAACAATCTAAAACCTAAAACTAAACCTAAACAACTAACAATCTTAACCTAAAAACCTAATAACCTTTTGTCTTATTGACGATGCAAAGGTACGACGATTTTCGGTATCTTCCAAATCTTTAGAAGAAAAAGTCTCAAATAAGCCCTTTTTTTTGATGTAAATCAACTATGTGTGTGCGCACACATCAGGTATTTAGCTCAAAATTGACCTGTATCAAGCACTTAGAAGAATGTAGCTGAAAGCGGCTAATCGCCTTTATACATTATTATATATATAATAGCAGCTTTTTCCTATATGTGATTGCTGCTATTCTATATATTTCTGCTGTTATTTGCCGATATAAGCCTCTTCACTCATATAAACAGCGATGGTTTTGAGCTTGATATAATCTTCTGAGAGATAGATGCGGCCCTGATTGCCCCAGTTGGTGCCCCAGGAGTTACGGCAAACGTAATATCGCTGTTTGCCCTGGACGAAGGTGCCGATGATTTCCATCACATGATCATCGGTGGTATGCAACTGTTCGAAAACTTTCTGACGGGACTCCTGGGTGACAGGGCGCTCGGCAGAAGTGATATCCACATAGTTGTTCTTAGAATTCTGGAATCCCGGTTCGCTGATATCGCCTTCCCAACAAACAGGATGGCCATTCTCTATCGCCTGCTGGATATGCTGCAGCAGTTCGTCGATAGGAATATTGAGAAACTCGTCATGCATCTGGTTGTCGGCTACCTCGAGTGAGAAGTATTCACGGAAGGGATGGTGGGTGAAGCTTGTCAGGGCCACATATTCTTCCGGATAGCAGACGCTGTGGGCAAATTCCAGAGGAGTATATTCTGCACCGAGCATGTGAATCTGCTGGGCTGGCATATATCCTAATTCTGAATCGAAGAGATCGTTGAGTTCTTCCTTTAGTTTCGCGATACCGGCACCCTTGGCGATAGCACCGTTGCAAACCTGCTCTACCTTGCGGCAGAGTACCTTATAGTTGATATCTTTCTTGTCCTCGTAACTGTCGTATGGTTCGGCTCCGTATTTATTGATGTAATGAGTGAGCATCGAACTCATACCCCTCATGCTGATAGGCTTTTTGCCTTGAGAAAAATAATATTCCAAGGCTTTTTCCTGCAGCATCATGCGGGCGATGTAAGCCACGGAGAGATTGATGGAGTCGCCCTTCATGATATGTTCGCTCTCGATGGTAGCCAACATGCCGTATGCCCAACAGAGTTCACTATGTCCCTGGTCCTTGACGGGGGTAGTGCCGATGAGTTTGACATGGGCAGGTAAGTTGTTCTTCCCAGCTTTCTCTGATGGTTGGGAAGAAGGCTGACTCTTGTAGTCACAACTGGCAATGAAGAGTGTGGCAAGTATGGCGAAGATAATCTTTCTTTTCATGTTGTATGAACTTTATTTTGTACAAATTGCTTTTAATTGGCTGCAAAGATACTATAAAAATCTATAGTATTGCTCATATCTCAAAGAAAAAGTGTAACTTTGCATCCTAAAAAGATATATATGACATTCATGAATGATAAAATAAAAGAATTTGAGGTGATGGCTCCTGTGGGATCTCGCGAATCCCTGGCTGCAGCTATCCAAGCCGGAGCAGATTCTGTCTATTTCGGTATCGGCAAGTTGAACATGCGTTCACATTCTGCCAATCATTTTACCATCGATGACCTGCGTGAGATTGCTGCTACCTGCAATGAGCATGGTATCAAGACTTATCTCACCGTCAATACCGTTATCTATGATGATGATATTGCCACGATGAAGGAGATTATCGATGCTGCTAAGGAGGCAGGCATCTCGGCTGTCATCGCAAGTGATGTGGCTGTGATGAGCTATTGTAATGAAGTGGGCGAGGAGGTTCATCTTTCTACCCAGTTGAATATCTCCAATACGGAAGCGCTGAAATTCTATGCCCGCTTTGCTGATGTTTCGGTGCTGGCTCGTGAACTGAATATGGATCAGGTGAAGCATATCCACGAACAGATAGAGCAGCAGAATATCTGTGGTCCTATGGGCAAGCAGATTCGTATTGAGATGTTCTGTCATGGTGCGCTCTGCATGGCTGTTTCCGGCAAGTGCTATATGAGCTTGGCTAATGCCAATCGCTCTGCCAACCGTGGTGAGTGTGTACAGATTTGCCGCCGCAGCTATACGGTAACTGATAATGAAACGGGCAATCAGCTGGAAATCGACAATAAGTATGTGATGAGTCCTAAGGACCTGAAGACTATCCGCTTCATCGACCGTATGATGGATGCCGGTGTGCGTGTCTTCAAGATAGAAGGTCGTGCCCGTGGTCCTGAATACGTTTATACTGTAGTAAAGTGCTATAAGGAGGCGATAGCTTCTGTACTGGAGGGTACTTTTACTGAAGAAAAGAAGGATGCATGGGACGAAAGATTGGCAACTGTCTTCAATCGTGGTTTCTGGGATGGTTATTACCAGGGTCAGACACTCGGCGAATGGAACAAGCACTATGGTTCGGTAGCAACAGAGAAGAAGGTACTCGTAGGTAAGGTGATGAAGTTCTTCTCCAAGCTCGGCGTGGCTGAGGTTGCTGTGGAAGCTACTACCTTCAATCAGGGCGATAAACTTCTGATTACAGGAAATACTACAGGTGTGATGTATCTCAAAGCCGATGAGATCCGTTATGATTTGAAACCAGTTGAGACAGCCAAGCAGGGCTGGAGAGTATCTATCCCTGTGCCAGATAAGGTTCGTCCGAATGATAAACTCTATAAATTAATTACCGTAAACGAAATAAAGGAAATAAAATAATGGCAACAATCAATGATTTGCAGGATGAAGTAGTAGAGGAGTTCCAGGACTTCACCGATTGGATGGATAAGTATCAGATGCTCATCGACTTGGGTAATGAATTGGCTCCTCTTGATGAGAAATATAAGAACGAACAGAACCTCATCGATGGCTGTCAGAGCCGTGTATGGTTGCAATGCGATTATGAGGATGGCAAGCTCGTGTTTACTGCTGATAGTGATGCTCTTATCGTGAAGGGTATCATCGCTCTTCTGATTCGCGTATTGAGCGGTCATACTCCTACCGAGATTATGGATGCTGATCTTTATTTCGTAGAGAAGATTGGTTTGAAGGATCATCTGAGTCCAACCCGCAGCAATGGTCTCTTAGCGATGATTAAGCAGATTCGTATGTACGCTTTGGCTTATAAGACCAAGGAGGCTGAGGGAAATGCGTAAGTTAAGAACGATAGAGATGAACCGCCTCACCGTGGAGGAATTCAAGGAGGCAGAGAAACTTCCTCTGATAGTAGTCTTGGATGATGTGCGTTCATTATATAATGTAGGAAGTGTTTTCCGCTCTTGCGATGCTTTCCGTGTAGAGGCTGTATATCTGTGTGGTATTACCGCTACTCCTCCTAATGTCGAGATTCACAAGACTGCATTGGGTGGTGAGGACAGTGTCGATTGGGAATACTTCAAGACCACGGAAGAGGCTGTGGAGAAATTGAAGCAGAAAGGCTTTTTTATTTATAGCATCGAACAGGTGGAAGGCTCTACCAAACTCCAGAATCTGCCAGAGGCTCATTCTAATATTGTTAGAACGGCTTCAGAATCAGAAAAGCAAGAGAATTCTTCACTCTTCACTCTTCACTCTTCACTCCCCAGCGGCTATGCCGTCATCTTCGGCAACGAGGTGAAGGGTGTAAAGCAGAACATCGTGGATATGAGCGATGGCTGCCTGGAGATTCCTCAGTTTGGTACGAAGCATTCGCTCAATGTCAGCGTAACGGCAGGCATTGTGGTCTGGGAGTTTGCCAAACTCTTGAAGCTATAAGCGGCATTCAAGCTGATTTCGTATTCATATAAACTGCTTTAATCTTTGAATTAAGCAGTTCTTTATAAGTTGAGTTCATGCCAAACTTGGATTTTTTTGCCAAGTTTGGCATGAACTCGTTTGGTAATATCAAATAAAAAGCGTATCTTTGTCGCTTATCACCACTTCTCATACAACTTTTTCATAATGGGATTTGTATCCATAATTGTTGTCCTACAATATTGCTTTTTGTGCCACTTTTATGGCATCCCGTTTCAGTGCAGAGTCATTTTCATTTCCTACAGCATCGATCACTTTATCTGCGAGCCACAGCTTCAACAGCTCATTTTCATCCTGATGCAGCAATTCTGCAAGTTTAACCACTTGCTCTCGCTTAGCTCGTCTGTCTCCACGCTCAATTTTACTGAACATGGGAGTGTCAATTTCTAATGCTGCCGCCAATTGGCGTTGCAGGAGCTTCTGCTCGTCTCTGAATTCTCTTATCTTGTTTCCGAGTAACATATCTTTTATTTTTTACGATTCTAACTCCGTTATAATATGATTCTTTCGACGTAAATCGGTTCAAATTACGACCTATTAAACCTCAATTGGTTAATATTGGGTCGTAAAAAGGTCGTAATTCACAAATTAGGTCTTATTACGACCTTATTATCCACTTTCGTCCTTTGGTTGTTATTAATTTATTTTCATCCATCTCTACAAGCAATTTGCCCACCATGCGCAATTGTTGTTCGTCTGTTTTGTTGGAGGGAAGTACATCCCTCAAGTATTCATAAATACTGTCTCGCTTTGCTCCTTCGTCACCTGCGTTTTGTAAGAATTGCAGTATCATCTGGCGTAACTTCTCCTTATCCAATCCTTTTGTTTTTGTATAAGAAGGCAGTTGGTGAGTGTTCTTGGCAATGCTAAGAGATATGAAGATTCCAACTGGCTTTACTATATCCATTCCACATTAGTCCGCATAGCCAGCATAACCGCCTCTCCAACTAGAGCGAAGTTGGCAAGAAGATAATGATTTTCTGTAAAACCATAGAATGTAGAGCCAGCAATCTCAGCTGTCTTTATAAGACTTCTTCGCACATCCGCATCACCGAAGCAAGTAGCACTTCCCACCATAAATGCAGTACCAGAAGGACTAAGGTTTGCTATAATCGGACCGGCATCAGCATCCATTCCAATAGGACAGTTCCTATCATGATATTCCTTTAGACCAGAAATCGGACTGCTTTGATAAAAATATTGTTTCAATCGCTCGTATTGCCCTTTTGCAAAAGACCTATCTATGAGCGAGAGATAATAACAATTCAAGGCCGAATACGCCCCTTTTACTGGCATACCGTCTATCTGCTGTGCTCCCGTATTATCCAAGAAAGAAACCAATAAGCCTGTCTTTGCATCCAACCAATCAGTTTTTGCTTTCTCTATCCACCTATTCACGGTGTCTTGACAACTTCCATGATTCAACTTTGCATAATGAGATAAAGCTACCACAGCCACCAACATATCAGGAACATAAATCGGCTCATCTGGATAAGTCGGAAGATTTAAAGTTTCAGCATCGAGCATTCTTCGGTTGAGTGTATAACAGATTCTGCCATATAATTCATCATATTTATTTCCTCCACCTAATTCTTTATATTCTCCCATCATCCAAGCAAGAATACTCAAATAAGAAACATGACTATGATCGCCTTCAAGACTCGCAAGAGCATCTTCTCCCCACCATCTTTTTCTATCATATTCACGTATCTCAGAAGACATAACTATCTCTATGAGTTTATCAACATATCCTAATGATACCTCTTTTTGTTCGGGATAAATCCTTGCAATATTTGTCAATGCCACCGCAAACATAGAACAAGAGTACATTGCCCATTCTCCTTGAAACTGTTCATCCATTCCACCAGGCATCTCTTCCATTACTTTTTGCGGCGTTGTCACCAGTTTTCCTATCAGATAGTTTCTCCTACGAAGAATATCATTCCTTTCACCCTCAAATGTTCCGACACCGTGCATACCGAAAGGTACAGATGCAATTTTTCCCAACAGCAAGGCTAATACAAGAATAGCTAAAGATGCTTTCTTGTGCTGCCGAATACTGGTTATCAATTCTATTACTGTCATTACTTCTCATCTTTTTTATAATCTTCAAACGACATTTCCTTGACGAGGTTTCCTTTTTCATCATAAACAGAAACGACAGAATATCTGCCAGGCTCGCCATTAGCATGATGCCTGAAAGATAAGCAAATAGGTAGGCCTTCCTCTGATGTAAAGCCTACGCAGCCACGATTTGATGGCAACAATATAGCTTTTCTCGCATCCATATCTACTAAAAATGTATAGGTTACCTCCATCTTGTCTATTGTTCCATTTACAACTACCACATCAGGATTTAGAGGGACAAGCATGGCTCCACTTGCCACAAAAACAGAATCTATCCCTAGCATTACACCATGTTTTTTATCAGGATTATACCATAACAAATCTGCCATAGGATGCGCCGTAACTATTTCTTGAATAGCATTCTGCTTCTTATAATACTTCCAAATGGTAACTACGTCACCGCCATAAATGCCATCTCCCTCATCAACGCTTCTCAACAAGATGGCATCAACATCCTCATCTGTTACAACAGTATTATTTGGCAGATGAAAATGTTTGATGATTTGTGCTATCATCGCTTGCGAATACATTCCATCTTCATCATTTTCAAATTTCAAAATGGCATGATCTTGAGCAGGAGCTACTTGTTTTGCCCCCTTTTCGCCACAGCTGATAGAAAGAAAGCACAGCTGTAGCAGTACAACCATCCAATATTTACACTCTTTCATTTTCTAACTTACAAGAGTTTAAATGATACAAAAGAACTTCCTTTATATCATCGGCAACATTATTAGCCAACCTTTCAAAAACCTCTGCCCCAGAACCATTAGGCAAGCTATCTATCTCATTGACTTCAATAAGATTATAATGAGGAATTTCGGGATGGCTATAGTCATAGCGATATCCTCCAAATGTCAGAAACTCTGCATTCGGAACACCAATATCCTTCATACGATTGATTACATTAGTGCCAGCCCCACCGACACCGATGCACAATATCTTCATTTTTTCAGAATCCTTTTCCATATAACAACATCTATTAGTATCGATTACAAAATTAAACAAAAATTTGATAAATTGTATCTGCAAGCCTTGGATTTTTAAATCGCAAGGCTTGCAATTATATAATTTCTAACGAGATTGACCAAAAACGACCATACCTCTCCACTTTTCAAGGATAGGGTTCATTATCTCCAAAATATGTTGTTGGTTTTCATTTTTATCAAATTGCCAAGTCTTTCGAGTCCATCCCAAGCCTAAACCTGCATGAGCAGTATATTTGATACTAATCCAATCCCAACTTCTAAAAATGCCAACACGCCAAAATCCGCAAGGAGTATTGCTATATGGATCATAAAATTGACCATCTATTGATATAGAATTAGAATCTTCTTTTACTACTCTTGCCCCACGATACGCCAATAGCCCATCAACTAAAGTACTACAAACACATCTCATACCACCCTCCTCACGAATACTCTGATTCAATTGACGAGTTTCGTGAATAAAACTAAATACCATTTTAACGACAAACAATATCACCAAAACCCCAATAATAATAAAAAAAACACTTCATAATAATTTAATATAAGATTCCACAATTATACGAGAAGATTACAAAATCTGCCCCATGTTTATATTCCACAACTTTATTTTCTTGAACCTTCATAATTATGTGTTCTCGAACAAGTCCCTTCCACTCATTCCAATAACAACAATAAACATGAGCATCGAATCCACCTTTACAATCTTCAATTCCAACGGATGAACGAGTATACCCCTTATCTATCACAGCACTTACATCCCTATCTCTCAAAGCAGGAATCTTTGCGAAATCAGAATCATCGAATATGAAAACACGCTGACGATAACCACCATGCCACCAATATGGCAAAATGGTATTAGCATTCATCAATAGATATAGCTCCCAAATTGCAAGTTTAGACTTTGGCATAACTACATATTTCCAAATTAAAAAATCTCGCTCTCCCTCAAATTTGACGCTATTACTTTCCATATCAAAGTATGTTGCACTATTCTTTGAGTTAGCCACATAGAAATAAGACTCATCTCCAATTGCATTTTTCCCATCAGAATATAACCTGACACTCATATACCAATCCCGGACAATCTGTATTTCAGGAAAAAGCACATGAATGAACTGAGAATAATCCAAATTACTTTTGAAGATCTCAAACTTAGATATTCTTTGAAAGACATAGCCTTCTCTTTCAAATTCATTTTTACCATTGTCGTCTCTTAGCAAGGATATTAAATTTTCGTACTTTCTTTCCTGCCAAAAAATCTTCACTAAATTTTTAAGGGCTGCTGTTGAATTATGCTCAGCTGCTATTCTAAAATATTCGAGTCCTTTTTCCTTATCTAAGTGTTCTACGTTATAAGTCAAAATTCCCAAATTGTTAGCAGCCTCATAAACACCATTGTTCAAGGCATCTATATAGCAGTTCTTGATTTTCTCATACTCATCATAGTTCTCCATATATAGGACATACAAAACTGGCTCCATAAACTTAGCTGCAGCAGCATAGGGAGAAGTCTCTTTTCTCTTCGTTGCACCTAATGTTGTAGCAGCAACTTTCATTTTTATCGACTCCCCTTTAAATAAAGAAGCGATATATTCACCATGCCTCAAAGGCATAGTATAATATAGACCAATCTGAAACATATCATTAGTCATCCAAAGTTCTTCCTCTTTTTTTGTACCAATGACTCGTTCCAACCTATTTTCATCATGCAATGCGCTCTCTTCATCAAAAACGAACTCCACAACTTTATTGCAACAAGGACACGTAGATACCACCCCACTGAAATCAATAGAGCTATTACTAAAAACGACATTCTCCCAACTAAGCAATTCGGAAGTTCTTCCACAATTCAAACATGGCATACTATTACCTCTTGCCTCCTGTTTAGATATTTCCTTTATATCCTTATCTTTTAGAGCTAAAGGAAAATGATCCAATGTTTCCTCCCATTTCTTACCAGCTTTTCCAAATAGATTAATTCTATCAATAATTCGACCAACAAAGACGCCAAGTTTTATCAAATCATTCTCTATGTAAAACAACACATATGCAGTAGCATAACCTTTAGGAGAAATGGCCAAAGTTGTGCGAGAATAGAAAGTACAGAACTTTACTTCAAACTCAACATCCAACTTATCATGAGTTACTCGCTTCACCCAGTCCTTCCAATAGCCAATAACTTCATTACGCCCAATAATTGGAGACCGACTTTCCTTCACCCACTCCCATTTCACATTATCATCAAGCATACTTTCAAAAGCAGAGAAATCATCATTGATAATTCCTTCACCTAAAGCCTTAGCTGCTTGCTTATAGATATCGTCCGGCAATCCTTCTTGAATTGTCAACGTCGATTTTTCCTTCTTAGAAAAAAATCTCATAATAACTAATATTTTTTATAAAACTATTTCTTTAACAAAATATACCCCTATGGTTTATTTGTCAATATCTTGTCTTGTCCAACTACACATAACAATTAAAGCCATTATAAGAAGTACTATAAGCAATAATATTCCAGACAAACCATAATACCAGAAATTCTTATCTACAACACCTGGCTCGGTCATAAAATCTGTCACATAAAAATCCACGACCAAACTTACCATCCATAGTAAAAAGAAAAACGCAGTAATCAAAGACAATATCTTTCGACCATTGATTATTTGTACAAGTTTATACGACACATAACCTATAATACCTATTACAATTATAGTCATGATAGTAGCTGCTAGCATTGCCAACCTAACGGGAAAATCTTTTCCATTAACTACTGCTACCCAATGGCCTAACCCTGTAACATGACCTATTATCGTATCTCTTGCTATATCATCAAAGCTAAAATCAAACATTGTATGTAACAAAGCTGGCACTAAAATCATAATACAATAGAACACGAACTTAGCCAAAAAAGCTAGTCCCAAACCTATCAAATAGCTCAAGACTATAGTTCCCACTACTCTTAAAATGTAAAATCCGACCTGTTTCATAGTCATTCCAATTAATACCCACTTCTACGATTACCCCAATAACCAAATACAGTAGAGCCAACAGCTCCCACTGTTGTTATCCACCACCATACATTGTATGCAGTTGTATATTCATTAGCCTTATACAAAGCATCTCCAATACAACTACGTATAAAATTCGGAATAAAAAACATGCCATGCCAAATACCAGAATACCACGTATAAGTTTTATTAGGATCTATATCACACAAAAGCCATCCTATAAAACATGACAAAAAGATAAACACAAATATTCTTGTACATCCCATAATTAATGTTCCTTTTCAACAAATACTAACACAATTAAAGCGATAGCAGCAACAACATCCACCACATTCCATACAAATCTGCCTAAAGCAAATTTGACAAGTGGCTGGAACAATACTGCCAAAGCTCCAGCTGCAATAGCCAACTCGTTTTTGTTTTCTTGGTAATAGGAATATGCCATGTAACCAAACACAACTGTCGCTACATATCTTATCAATATATAGAAACCGTAAGGCATATCCAACAAACACAACAGCAGTAATACTGCCAAAATAATTTTAAGATAGTTCATTTTTTTATTTAAAAATTCCATAAACATTAGTCTCATCAGCCTTCTTTTTCAGAATATTTACAATTTCAGATTGCGATAGAGTTATTGGGAAATCCCAATTTTGTTTAATATGTTCTCCACCACCTAAATCTACATATGCACGATACTGAACAACAAGTAGCTTAAAAGAAATTTGAAGTTTAAATCCCCAATTACCACATTCTCTAGAAGTGATTGGATCATAAAAAACCCCAGATATTCCTATAAAAGAATTAGACTGTTGAACTACTCTTGCACTTCTATATTCCAAGAGTCCTTTAATAACTTCAGAAAACATAGCAGTAATGCCACCTTTAGAACGAACCGTTTTCTCTTGTTTATGATAAGAAAAAGCAAAATGTCCTAAAAAGACACACACCACTACTCCAACAATTACCACAATTAATAACATATCCTACAAAATTAAAAGTTGAACAATACCATATATAATCACTCCCAATACAGCAAGAACTATTAGACAACAAGCACACCCACGCTTTTGTTTTTCTTGCCGAGCATATTGCTTATAACATTTCTTACAAACATGAAATGTTGCACCATTTTGATAAGAAAGGGCATAATTTACCGCATCTTCTCTAATACCACACATTGGACACTTACCATTATCTAGCAATCCTATATTTCGAAGATAATATACAGCATCTAAATTAAATACAATATCTCCACCAAAGACAGCTTCAAAAGGTTCATACTCATGAGGAGGTTGATTTCCCCATTGTCCTTGAAAGCCTGCTTTCTTTAGCTCTTGGCACATTGCCTCCCAATATTCCATTGGTGACATATCTCGAACTTGACTTCTTGTATATTTCATTGCTTCTATTTTTATTTTGTACTTATTTTTTTAATTTATAACTACTATTTTAAGGTCGTCTTGCTTGACTTTCCGCAGCCATTTCATCATATTCCTCTGCTAATTCTGCACATTCTGGGCAAAGCTTCAAATGTGCTTTTTCCATCTGATAACCTTTAGCTACATACAAATACTTTGCATTTTCACATTGGCTACATTCATCATAAAGGTGATAAAACTTATCCCCTTTATTTACAACATATACATCCTTACATTGAAAGGCATAAGAATGCCTATACTTATTCGTGCCATAAATAGCAACAATTCCACCGACAACAAGGAATAGTCCCCATACAATTGTCAGCTTATAAGTAAACGGCTTCTTTACTTTTTGCTTTGCAATTGTACTATCCGAATGAGTTTCAACCTTAACTTCCTTATCTAAGAGCACTATTAAAGCTGCCACATAAACTATAAACAACAGGGATGTTCCGGTTATTAAATTGAAGACAGAGCTCAAAATACCCCAATAACAAAAGAAAGTCAAAGGTGTCAGTATAGCAAGCAAACCTGTGCCTATGAAAAATATGACTAATGCATACTCCTCTTTAAAGCCATGATAATTAGCTTTACCTATTAGATTAGACAAAAAAGATTGTTTCTCCATATTATTTATGATTTTTCATCTTATAACATTTATGTAATTTATAGACAAGCCAAAATACAAACGGCAAGAGAAATACATAAAAAATAAATTCTCTTATATCATATATTGAAATATCATCTAACCCATATTCAGGATAAAAACAATCGAGGTCATCGTTCTCATAGCAACTATCTCTAAACAACCACAATGTTAGATTCAAAGATAACCATAAGCCATAAATATAGCCGCAAGTTTTATTAATATGGAACTTGTCCAACAATTTATAACACTTAGATTTAAATACAAACGATTTTTGCCCATTCAATGCTTTTCCACAGTTTGAGCAAAACTTGGAATCATCAGCAATTTCCTTACCACAATATTTACAATACATAACAGTATCCTTTCTTGGCCTTTTCAGTCCTATTAGGTCTTTCTATTAAACAGAGAAGCGTGAACTGCAATGTCCACATCTCAATACCGGAGGCCCTAGGAAAGCCCATACTCATAGATGCAACAATAGCAGCCCACGCTATGCGTGAGAACCACTATGCTATCTTAGAGTATGTCGGGAAATTTCCTAGGTTTCCAGTACTTCGATAAGCATAACGCTTCTTAAATCTCAAAAATCAGTGGAAAGGGAATGTACCCTATCCGACTGCAAAGATATTAAATATCTAAAGTTTTCCACTCCAAATTAATGGGGTAGAAATAACAGTTTCTCAATAAAAAGTTGCGATTTTTGTAATCGCTAAACTACAATAATAAAACAACGATTTAAAGAATAACTATTATAAATGCAAAATTAAGCATTTTTTTTGAGTTGTTCAACATATTAAGTGTTAAAAGTTCATTGTGAACGAATTTAATGTCACTTTTCACCCGATTTGGGCTTGGTCATCTGCTCTGTAGAATGTCCCTGGAGAAGCAAGTAGGCATTCCTGCCGTTCAGCTAATCCTGTCTCTCTGTCTTTTCCGTATAGTAGGTGAAAGCATACACTCCATGTACAAGAAGTCATATTATGAACTTCTGAACACTGGTCACAATTGCTATTATCGAATGATGGGCAGAGCAACCATGGACTGGCGCAAACTCCTTATGGGTAAGGCTCTTCGCTTTTTGGTGATTGATAAACAGTCGTGTCGCTTCATTTAGGCAACAAAATGATTTTCGTACTGTTTATCTCTACTATTTTGCTATAAACAAAATAGTAGAATGCTTCATTCGTATAGTCAATCTATTTGATTCCAAAGAAAGAAGTTCTCCACAGAAAAAGTCCTCATATTCTTTACCTTTGTAAGTATATTTTCGCTCAAATACAATATACTTTCCATTAGTATTGCCCAATAACGAAGCTTCGTACTTTTCGGGGCTATAACTACACAAGTAAGTGTTATAAGTAAACACACTTACCTTATTATCAGACTTTCCAACAAATTTATGTTCTGATGATTTTGCAGAAAATACGATATTCCAATCTATATTTCCACATCCATCATAACCAGAATCTGCAACCCATGTCTTACCAACAAGGTCAGACATACTGATTTTTTGAGCATGGCATGTCATGCTCAAAAGGAATACTAAGGCAATTATCAGACTATTTCTCATATTATTCTATCACCCATTCCAAGGTGCTTATTTTTTCCTTAATTGTATAGTTGATGCCTACTTTCACCACAGGTTTGTTTTGCAGGGCAAAGGCATCGGCATACTGCTTGTCGTTGATTTGCTGAAGAGCTTCTTCGGCCGTCTTATTGAACTTCAGTTCCATGATGTAGATGGTGTCGTGCGTCTCCATCGTAATGTCTGTTCTTCCCTTGGCAGTATGTTGCTCTACGAGAATGCGGAAATTGGTGAGCAAGGCAAACATGATGTACATCATCTGTTGATAATGCCCCTCGTAGTTGGTATTATCGCAGTAAGGCACCGTCTCAAGGAAAGTCTTGAATAACAGTAGTGCTTCGTCCAATTGTCCCAGGTTGATCAGCTTGGACATCTTGGCGATGGTCGTGTTGCCCATAACCGTCTTGGAAGCCAGGTAGTGAGGGAGAAGACTTCTGTATAGGCCGACTCTGATTTCCTTGTTAGGAAGGGCGAGGGTGTATAGTTCGGTGTCCTCATCGTAATCCTTGATGGTGAAGTATCCACTCTGGTAGAGCAAAGGCATGATGGTGGTCATCGTCTCTGTAGCAGCATCAAAGTCATCCTTGCCTGCTTCCATCTTTTCACCAAGGTCGATAGGGGTGAAAGCATACTTGCGCATCATATTGATAAGGTAAGTTGGTGTGCCTGAACCGAACCAATAGGAATCCATCTTTTGCTTGGAAAAGCAGTTCAGTAAACTGAATGGATTGAATATATCTGGTGAGGGCCATGCAAAATGATAGCCATCGTAGTGCTGTTTGAGTCTTTCAAGGGTTTCTTCATGAGACAGGCTTAATTTTTCTGATAGTCTGTCAATATCATCACTCATTTGTGTCATCAACTCTTCCTTGGTTATACCACAGATTCCTGCGTATGGTGTATCCATGCTTATATTTGTGATATTGTTGAGCTCGCTGAAGATACTTAACTGGGAGAATTTGGTGATACCTGTCAGAAAAACAAAACGGAGCATCTTCTCGCAGTCTTTGAGCGGGCTATAGAAGTTTCTCATCACATTTCGCAGAATGTCTAAGGAAGTTCCTTCATGCACAACATCGAGTAATGGCGCATCATATTCGTCGATTAATACCACAGGTTGTTTGCCCGTTTTCTCATATACGGTTTGTATGAGGTTGAGCATACGTATGTTCGGGTCTGGAGAGTCACATGTTATGCCAAATTTCTCTTCATTGGTCTTTAGTATGAAGAGAAGATAGTGCTCCAACTGCTCTTTTTCCATGTGCTTGCCTCCAGCCAAACTGAAGTGGAGCACAGGATATTCATTCCATTCTTTCTCCAACTTTTCGATGGCAAGACCATTGAATAGTTCCTTTTTACCTTCAAAATAGCTTTCGAAGGTAGATACAAGGAGTGACTTGCCGAAACGGCGTGGTCGGCTCAAGAAGAAATATGTACCATCAGTATGGGTCATACGATAGATGTATTCCGTCTTGTCAACATAGAACCAATCTTCTTTGCGGATTCGTTCGAAAGTCTGTATGCCTATAGGATATCGTTTTCTTGCCATTGTCTCTTGTTCTTGATTTCGAAGGCAAAGTTAAGCAAAATAATCGAAAGTACCAAGTTTGCTATTGTGATTTTTCTGTGTTTTCCTCCTTATGGGTTCTTAACTAACCAGTCTTAGTCCTCAGAATAGAAAAGAAGTGGCTTGCCAAAATCGTCAAGTACTTAAATTAAAAACGGGGCATTAAGAATATTAAAAGCCAATGGTAAACTTTCTCCTATCTTAGTTGATAGTTCTTGTTCCTATAAGATAATGTTTTGAAGCCTGATGAATTCTTCGTTCAGCGTCTTTGAATGTCCGTTCAAAGACGCTGAACGGACATTTAACGTCGTTGAACGGAACTTTCTTCTAAGGTCATATACTTTTTATTCGGTTTAATGATTTTTGTTGTGTGGTTTAACGGTTTTAGTTGACCACTCTCAGCATTATTTTTAATATGAGTTGACTCGGTTGTTACTTAGTTATAATTTACGTTGACTTACTATTTCTTGTCTGGTTGGATTTATCGTGTCCACTTTGGGGAGCTGCTATAACTGAAAGTGTTAAATCTTGGAAAAACGGACAAAATATAGTATTTTTGCCTTGGAAAAACGGACAAAATGCCTCCCTTTTAAATTAGATAAACGGACAAAGATATGATTACACGCCCCACTTTTAACTAAATTTAAAGTACTTCTTACAAGGTGCTATCGCAATGCATCCTATCCCCCTTACCCCTGCATCATAGGAAAGTTTCATGCTTTACAATGACGAAGATGAACCAGCGGAAAATCGAACTGTAATCGTAATCAGTAATCAACTCACGCCAGTGAAATGACGAAGGGGTAGAAAGGGGCAAAAGCGATTTATCACAAAAACACAAAGTAAAGTACCGCAAAAACACAAAGTAAAAACTAAACTTAGGGGAAACAACAGTCATTCAAGGAATGAATTAAGAGACTAAAACAAGTTTAATCTTAAATATCCGTAAAAAAATTACGGCATATTAGATTTTTATATATCTTTGCAAAAAAGAACTGCATACAGCAATCAAAGAACTTTCATTTGCACTCGCCTGCAGTAACATTTCGTTTATATTTTAACAAAGATATTATGTTAGTAAAATTTGCCGTTACGAATTATAGAGGATTTGCCAATCGCATAGAATGGGACTTGTCGGAACCAAGTAACTATTCGTTCAACACATTTGCCATAAAAGACGGAATCATCAAGAATGGCATCGTGTATGGACCTAACGGTTCTGGCAAGTCGAACTTTGCATTGGCTATCTTCGATATCACAAATCATCTTTCACAGAAGTGGAAAAGAGCGAACTATTATGACAACTTCACTTATACAGGAAAGTTGAACTTCCCTGTAGATTTTGAGTACACCTTCCTGTTGGGAGATGATCTGTTGCAGTATTCTTATAGCAAATCACCAGAGGGAAAATTAGAGGCAGAGAAACTTGTGGTGAACAACAAGCTGATATTCTGCAACAAGGATTCTATCCTGACATTGGATGAAGAAGAATTTCAGATGGAAGCAACCGTGAAGACCAACTTAGCCAACAACGCCAACAACGTATCCATTATCAATTTTCTTCTCACCTCCTACCCATTAACAAAAGAGCATTATCTCCTTAAATTACAGAAGTTTGTCAACTCCATGTTGTGGTTCCGAAGCGTGGAGAAGAATGAATTCATGGGCTTAGCTACAGCTCCAGCAAACCTTGACGAATATATCATCAAGAATCATCTGACAGACGACTTTGAGGATTTCATCCATCGTGTAAGCGGACAAGACTTTGAGTTTCAGAAGCCGAATGATGACGACAAAGAACTGTATTGCATATTCGGCTTAGGTCGCATTCCATTTGATAAGATTGCATCAACAGGCACCCACTCGCTGATGTTGCTCTATTATTGGCTCAAGCAGATGAAAGATGCATCATTCGTTTTCATTGATGAATTTGACGCATTCTATCACTTCAAGCTTTCCTTCGAGGTTTGCAAGACACTTTTTTCCCTTCCATGCCAAGCTTTCACGTCATCCCACAACACTTACCTGATGACCAATGACTTACTGCGCCCAGACTGCAATTTCATCTTGCAAGACAACAAGATTAAGCCATTGAGCAGCTGCACCCAGAAGGAACTGAGGTTCGGCCATAATATAGAAAAAATGTTTAGAGGTAACGCTTTTGAAGTATGATATTATTTGTTTTTGAAGGAGTAAAACGTGAGCCGGATTTATTCCGCACCATCCAACGATTGTACTTTTCCAACCGGGAAGAGCAGATAGTTTGTTCCTACAACAACAATATCTATCAGCTTTACAAGGATTTGCAGGAGTACGATGGAGATGGAGATATCGTGTCTTTACTGATGGAAAAGTTTGCCTCTCAAAAAGACAATCCTCTAAAAGGCATAGATAGATCTGCCGACATTTCCGAAATCTATCTTTTCTTCGATTATGATTTCCACAACAGGAATTTATCACTCGAAGAAATCAACAGACAGGTAAAAGAGATGTTAGAAACGTTTAATAATGAAACAGAATACGGAAAGCTCTATATTGATTATCCGATGGTAGAATCTATCCGCTATACCAAGTTTTTGCCGGATGCAAACTATTGGACCTATACGATATCCCGTACTGATTGCAGCAGGTTTAAGGGATTATCAGCAGAATTCTCAGCCTATCAAAGTTTCGATTTTATCCTTCTGACAGAGAATCGGGAACCTACAGAAGATGAAATAGAGGAAGTCAAGCAGAACTGGGTATATTTGAAGGAGCAGAACGTGAGCAAAGCAAACTATCTTTGCAATGGTGAGAACAGAATACCAGGATCAAAGGACGACATTCTTCAGGACAAGATATTCGATTCACAAATAGAGAAATATGTGAATACCGAGGAATGCAAAGTGGCAGTACTCAATGCTTTCCCGCTATTCATATATGATTACTTCAAGTAAGATTAGAATACAAAGTAAAAACTTATTTTGGATAGAAGATTAGCAAAAAATAAATGTCCACAACAATTTGTCAGATTTGATATCAGACAATTGTTGCGGACATTTTCTATTAGTTATACGATAAAACTATTATTTGCTCACAATCAGTTTCTTACCATTTACGATATAAATACCCTTCTTAACAGTATTCACTCTGCGACCTTGCAAATCGTAAATCTTATCAGAAGAACCATCCATCAAGATGGGCTTAATACCCGTTGTAACAACGTTTACTGTTGATTCACTATCACTTGGGTAATATTCATTTTCACCAATATCTGCCAACGTGATGTTCTCTAACTTCAAGGTATAATCACCAATTGCCAATTTATCATCAGCCTTCAATGTAATGTTCACTACAGCGCCACTGGTACCCTTTATACTCTTATTGGCAATAGAATATACTATTACACGGAAGCGATTAGACTTAAGCAAATTGGAACCCAAAGAATGAGTCTTAGTGAAGCGACCTGGAACTATATCTGCCATATACATCTCATTTTCCTCATCATAAGGAACAGTAATACCTTCAGGGAGTATGAGGTCGAACTGGAAGCTGCAATAATCACCAGTATTCTCCATTGTCACATGAGTAAAACTATTAGCTAACATGCAACAAAGATAGCATTTTTCTTCCAATTTACATTCGCTTTGGCGAGATTTTTTCAGCTCATGGATATTTCATTTTTTATTTATTTTAATGTATTTGTTCTTATTTCCTGAAATTACCTTGACAATATATAAACCGCTACATAAATCATTTAGATCTATAGTTTTAGTTGAATAACATTTTTTCACAAGTGCTCCATTAGCAGAGTAAATTTCAGTTATTGTTTTTGAGCTGATGAAACCTTCTAAGATAATTTTATTGTTTTGTATCGAAATTTGACCGTTCATATTTGGTACTACATCAATAGCTGACGTCTGATTACGTATAGTTTCCAAATAATTTAGAATTTCTGGGTTTTTAATAAGAGAATTAGTAAATATCGTATCTCCGCTACTGCTCCCATATTCATTGCAAGATACGATTTTATAGAATTCTCCCCAATCTGCATAATTATATTTGATTTCGTAGAAATTTTTACTTTTTTCATTAATATCAACTCCTATGTAAAGCCCCCAATATCCTTCTTCAGGGAATTCGAACACGTCTAAATTATCTGAAACAAACTGTACTAGTATGCAATCTTTCATCCTGTCAGAAGAAAACTGGATGGTTAGTTCTGCCGATGGATAATAGCTACTTAAATCAAAATTAAAGTTGCCTAATATAGATGCATTTTTCTTTTTGGGGCGTGAAGGTAGTACATTCAACCTTAAAGGTAAGCTGCCTATTATGATGCCATTTTTGTGCAAATCTACTACGCAACTTATATAAACAGAAGAGTCATTGGGGTACTCTATATTTTGACAATCTGAAACAAGATTTAAACCAGAAAAGAGACTTGGGGTAATTTTAAACGAAAAACTGGTAGCTCCAGTTTTTGATTCCTCACATACAATTTTCTTTCCATTTTTATCATAAACGCTAAATGCCCAACGACTATTCTCACAAGATCCATTTTGCGCGTGAAAAGTCGGCATTTCACCATCAATAAATACATGAGAGCAATCTACGATTGATCCGTCCTGTAAAAGAATTGATGAGTCAATACTTTGTGCTTGAATATTAATAAAAATCAAACTTATGACGAATCCTAATAATATATGTTTCATTTCACTAATTTTAATGTTTTTATTTTAGAACCTTCTTGAATGTATTCCAGTAAATATATATCTTGACTTTGCAAAAATAATCAGAAAATCTGAAACTAACTCATGTTTTGTGATTTTTCTTTGTTAGTATTGTCATTATTTCTGGTTTTGTATCTTTTAGTGAAAATATGATATGGTAAAGAACGAGATAAGCGGCATTCCTCGGATGTGAATGCCGCTTATCATATTTCGATATTTGTCCGAGTTATCTCAGAAAAGAAGTCTTTTCTGTCTTCTCTTATTTCAGATATTCCCCGAAGTCAGTCAGTCTCATATCTCCCTTCTTCAGGAAGGTATCGTGCATGGCGAGGGCTGCCCGCATGCTCTGTGGCTCATGACCCTTCTCGGCAAACTTCAGATATTCGCGGAGCATAGGGCGATAGTCTGGATGAGCACAGTTTTCGATGATTTCCTTGGCACGGCGCAAAGGACCCTTGCCACGAAGATCGGCAACGCCCTGCTCGGTAACAATGACATCCACATCATGCTCCGTACTATCCACGTGGCTACACATCGGAACGATGGCTGAAATGCAACCGTTCTTGGTGGTACTCTGAGTGGTGAAGATAGAAATGTAACCATTACGCTCGTAGTCGCAAGAACCGCCGATACCATTCATCAACTTGCTGCCGCAGATATGGCTGGAGTTCTCGTTGCCATAGATATCGCACTCGATGGCGGTATTCATGGCGATGACACCCAGTCGGCGGATGACCTCAGGAGAATTGGAAATCTCACTCTGACGGATGGTGAGATGCTGCTTGAAATAGTCGATGTCATCATATACTTCCTTCAAAGTATCATTGGTGACGGTGAGGGATGAGCAGGAAGCATCCTTGATTCTACCTTCACGCATGTATTTTACGACAGCATCCTGTACAACCTCGGTATAAACGCTGAATACCGGTACGTTAGGATTCTGACCCAATGCCTCGAGTACGGCATTGGAAGTAACGCCTACACCGCTCTGGAGTGGCAGGAACTGTGGAGGAATATGTCCCTTCTTCAGGTCGCTGACTAGGAAGTCGGCCACATTATGACCCATCTGTTCTGTGATAGGGTCGAGCGGCTTGAAGGCACGAGCCTCTTCCGGGATATTGCATTCTATCACGCCGACAATCTTATGGGCATCAATCTCTACATACTCTTTACCGATACGGTCGCCTACGTTCATGATAGGGATAGGTGTACGGAACGGGCATTCTGCTATTTCATAGACATCATGGAGATAGCGGGATGCTGGACTGTGGAAGGTATTTTTCTCGATGAGCACCTTCTTGGCAAGGCGTACGATGGTAGGCACGATACCGCCGGCAGAGGTAAGGAATGCCTTGCAGGTGGTTTCGCCTTCTTCCAGATCGCTCACCTCGATGATGGCAAGGTCTATCTCGCCATAGAAGCCACGGCGCAGACGCTCAGCCATGTGACCGAGGTGCATATCCTCGTAGTCGATTTCGCCCAGATTGGTATGGGTGCGGAAATCCTTGTTGGTAGAAAATGGCGCACGGAACTTGATGGCATGGGCTGCTGCCATGTCACCCTCGATACTTTGCGAGGTAGAAGCTCCTGTCAGGATGCCCACCTGGAATGGTCTGCCTGCCTCATGCTCAGCCACGGCTCTCTTGGAGAGTTCGCGGAAGGTTGCCTTAGGCACGCCGTTTGGAGTAAAACCACTCAAACCGATTGTATCTTGATCGTTAATCATCGCTGCTGCTTCAGCAGCGCTTAATCTAATATACGCCATTTTCTTCTTTCTTAATATTCATTAGCGGAACTGATAGCCGCATTCTAAATAATTGATACCTATTTGTGGCTGCAAAGTTACACATTATTTTCGATATATGCTAATCATTTGATGATTTTATACAGATATTAGGCAAAAAACTTACAAATCGTGAATAATTATACAGAAATCACTTACTTTATGAAAAAACAGTGTTATGCCAGTGCCTCCACTTTCCAATCGTCGATGCTTCTTCGGTCTTCCGAGAAGTTGATGCCCACCTTATATTTCTTTCTGCTGTCATCGGCGAAGGCTGCGAGATAGTCCTTGCTGTCGATTTGCTCCATCGCTGCCTCAGCATCCTTCTTGTATTTCAGTTCCAATATATAGACGCTGCGCTTGGTTTTCAGCACCATGTCGATTCTGCCATCAGATGTTGGCACCTCTGGAGTAACATCACATCCGAGGATTAACAATATGGTGTAGAGCACGGCTTGGTAATGGCGTTCGTTGTTGTTGACCAATGTATATGGGAACTTCTTGTAGAAAGTCTGGAGATGAGAGAGGAATGCCTCCATATTGTCCTCGGCACTCAGGATGAAGTTTTTTGCCCATGCCATATAGATAGCATCACGGTCGCCCATGCCGTCTGGGGCATAATAGCGGAAGAGGCTATTGGAGAAGCCCTTGCGCACCTCTTCATTAGGGAAGGCAAGCTTGTATAATTTCGCCAAACGATTGTATGACTTGATTGTGAGATAGCCGCTTTGGTATAATACCGGCACAGGGTCAACAATCTTCTCTGTTGGAGTATCGAAGCGGTCGGAGGTTGTCCAAATGTCGTCCAACTGGAGCATATCGACATTTTTCTCTTGAAGCAGTTCTATCAGGAAGGTAGGAGTACCCGTAGAGAACCAATAGCTATCAAACTCATGGGTCTCTAAGCAATTGAACATGCTGTAAGGATTATACATATCGGCACCTTTCCCACTAAAGTGGTAGCCATCGTAATTATATCTCAGCTCAGCTAAGGCCTCCTCATAGTTCATATCATTGGCCTGCGCCAATTCCTCTATGTCATCGTGGAAATTTTCCAAGAGCTCTTCCTTGCTGATGCCACAGATAGAACTGTACTTATCCCACATGCTAATATTCGTGATATTGTTCAGTTCGCTGAAGATACTCAACTGGCTAAACTTGGAGATTCCAGTTAAAAAGACAAAATGAAGATTGTCCTCTTCTGCCTTCAAAGGACTGAAGAAGTTGCGCATGATGTCACGTATCTTGTCCTGCAAGTCCTTGTCTTTCATAGAGTCGTGCATCGGCGCATCATATTCATCGATGAGCACAACCACATTCCTGTCGGTCTTTTGCTTGGCGGCATTGATAATGCGAATCAATCGGACATTAAAAGCTTCGGTACTAACAGAAGTTATTTGGTATAAATCCTCGTATGTTTCAAGAATCTTATCAAGAGTTTCTATCAGGCTTTCCATACTATAGTATTTACCCTTGCTAAGATCAAGATGGATAACGGGGTAATTCTCCCAATCTTTTTCCAAGGCTTCCAGCTTCAGCCCTTTGAATAGCTCTTTCTTTCCTTCGAAGTAGGCTTGTAGGGTTGTGACAAGGAGTGACTTTCCGAATCGTCGAGGACGACTCAGAAAGCAATATTTCTTCTCATGCACCAAGTCATAGATTAAGTCGGTCTTATCTACATATACATAATTTCCCTCTATGATATTCTTGAAAGTCTGTATTCCGAGAGGATATCTTCTACCTTTCATAAGCTATTCCCTTTAATTATGGTGGCAAAGTTAAGGTATTTTTCTTGATTAACCAAGCTTTTTGTAGCCTTTTAGCCCGATAACTCGAAAAATCACCTTAAATGTCTCTATTTTTGAATAAAAGTTGTACTCTTGCAAGGCACTGTGATGCCGCTCGAAGTTAAACATGGTTAATAAAAAGTTATAAATATACAAGGAAACGGAAAATTTTGTATTTTTGTAAAAAGAATACTCATTAAAGTTACACTTATGGGAAAAGAAAGTTTATTAGGCATCTTTTTGTTCTTTCCATTGGGCAACAGTGCCCAAATCTATTATTCATACGACTTCCGTGGCAATTTGATTTCTATGCGAGGGTCATCTTGGGGTGCGTCTACAATGCAAGTTTCTGATTCAGATGCTTACGTTGTAGATTCCACTTTCATACAGATTTCTTGGGTCACCTGCAAAAGTTCGCTACGCTCCAAGTTTGGCTAAATATTAATTCAGTGAACACTAATTAGTTAAAATATAAATGATGAAACAGATATTATTACTCTTCAATTGTTTACTCGTCTTTCTTCTGTGCTCTTGTGTGGATACAGAAAAAAATAAAAAATTTATGCAAATAAAAACATCTTATAATGGAGAGCCTTTTGTGTATATAATTCCTAATGAAAATCCTTTGTCATGTTTTTATCTTGAAAAGGAAAAGAATGGTATGTATGCATTATATATAGGACACATGTCTATAAAATATCTACAACGAGTATGCATTCGTAAGGAATATTATAAAGTAGAAGAACTAAGGGCGGATGAAAAGGTTCATTACCCAACATATAAGGCTATCTTAGAAAGACTAAATTCTTATTTATATTTCATGTCTGACAAAATCGAATTAGATTCACTTACGCAGATAAACATCCGTACTGGGGATTTAGCAGAACTAGCAATTGACTTTTCATATAATTGGGAAAAGAACAACGATATTTTAAAAGACAGAACGGATTTTGATCAATTCTCTATTGCAATCAATCAGACTTCTTTAAACAAAGACATTAATAGTATATTGGAAAAGTATTCACTGAGAGTTGATACAATAACATCAGGTATAGAACCGAAGGCTTTGGGAATTCCATTAGAGGAGTTTGCTAAGAGTCGTGGTATAAAAAAAATGAATCAGAACATGCCTAAGATAATAACAGATGCCCCAATTAGGGTCACCTGCAAAAGCGTGAGGATGTGATATACTAAAATTTGCTGCACATGAGATAATCAGCAAATCTCTGGGGGTACCAGTGTATTTTGCTGATGGTGAATGAAATTATAATAGCGATGAAAAAATATATATTCTTTTGTGGGATTATTATATTGCTTGTACTGAATGTAGCTTGTGTTAATGGGACAAAAATGGATGTCATTTCTTTTCCTGTTAATGCAACAGAAACTGTATATTGTCTAGACAAGGATACACTATATAATACGGATGTGTATTTGGTGTTTGATAAAAAGGACAATGGGATGATTGTCATTTCTTCTATTATACCAATTGAGTATTATATGATGGGGAAGTTGAAAATTGAAAACTACAAAAAGTTTGCAAATTCTAAGTTTCCAGATACAACGGAATTTCTATGCTGTCTACAAGAAAGCATGGCTAAAGCTTGCAAGAAATATCCTTTAGATTCTTTGAAATACATTTATTGCCACACCTTTGATTTTCCCGACGAAACTGTAGAGTTATCATTAGCTATGGATACGGTAAAACCAATAGAACGCATGGAAGATTTTTCCAGATGGGAAAGACGAGTCAATTCTTTGTTAAGAGCATCTGGATTTTATAGTAGCTTGGATACTGTTCTCAGAGATTATCATTTGAGAGTTGATACAATCATGGCTAAAGATGAGAATGGGGAAGTTGAATTTATGAATTTAGATAAAGAAAGCTTTTCTAAAAAATATACTTTAGGACATCATTCTAAGATGCCTAATGCCATTGTGGGAACTATCCTTACAGTGGTAATAACCCCTTTCGACTAGATACAGGTTCTCCTTTTTACTAGATTCTTTTAACCATAAAATGCCTTTTTGGCTGTAAGTATGTTAAAATTACTACTTAGAGCCACTTTCTTACCCATCCGTTTGGCTTTAAGTGGTATTTTTTGTATATTTGCAGCCAAATATAGCAGCATCATGCAGAGAGAATTGACCATGGAAGATCTGTTCCATTGATATTTTCGAGGTATTTAATAACATTTTGCGAATGATTTGTCGGATATATCAGAAAAATGAGTTAACTTTGCAAACAAATATAAATAATAAAAAGAAAGGTTCATAATAAGATGGAACAGAAATTATTGATCTACAACACTCTCACTCGTACGAAAGAGAGATTTACTCCGCTCCACGCTCCTAATGTGGGCATGTATGTTTGTGGCCCTACCGTATATGGCGATCCGCATCTCGGTCATGCAAGACCAGCCATCACATTCGATATACTCTTCCGCTATCTCAAGCACTTGGGCTATAAGGTTCGCTACGTTAGAAACATTACTGACGTAGGCCACTTGGAGCACGATGCTGATGAGGGCGATGACAAGATAGAGAAGAAGGCTCGCCTGGAACAGTTGGAGCCAATGGAGATTGCGCAGTACTACACCAACCGCTATCACGATGCCATGGAGGCACTCAATGTGCTCCCTCCAAGTATCGAGCCTCATGCTACCGGTCATATCATCGAGCAGGAGAAGTTAGTGCAGGAAATCCTCGACAATGGTTATGCTTACGAGAGCAATGGTTCTATCTATTTTGATATCGAGAAATACAACAAGGATCATAAGTATGGTATTCTTTCTGGCCGTAACCTGGAGAACATCATCAATGAAAGCCGTGAACTTGCTGGTATCGGCGAGAAGAAAAATCAGGCTGATTTCGCTCTCTGGAAGAAGGCTTCACCAGAGCACATCATGCGCTGGCCAAGTCCTTGGAGCGATGGTTTCCCTGGTTGGCATTGCGAGTGTACTGCGATGGGCAGAAAGTACTTAGGCAACCACTTCGATATTCACGGAGGCGGTATGGACTTGATTTTCCCTCATCACGAGTGCGAGATTGCTCAGGCTGTGGCTTCTCAGGGCGATCAGATGGTTCACTACTGGATGCATAATAACATGATTACCATCAACGGTCAGAAGATGGGTAAGAGCTTGGGCAACTTCATCACTCTGGAGCAGTTCTTCACAGGCAATCATGACAGTCTGGAGCAGGCTTATTCGCCAATGACCATCCGTTTCTTCATCCTCTCGGCTCACTATCGCAGCACAGTAGATTTCTCTAATGATGCCTTGAAGGCCAGTCAGAAGGGATTGGAGCGCTTGATGAATGGTTTGAACGACCTTGAGCGTGTGCCTGTGGCTAAGCAGAGCGACGAGCAGGTGAAGAAGTTCGTAGCAGAGCTGCGCCAGCGTTGCTATGATGCGATGAACGATGACTTCCAGACACAGCTTGTCATCAGTTACCTTTTCGAGGCTTGCCATGTTATCAATACTGCTCTTGATCATAAGGCGAATATTTCAGCCGATGACTTGAAGGAACTCACCGAAACGATGCAGCTCTTCACCTTCGATCTTCTTGGTTTGAAGAGTGAGAAGGGTGCCAACAATGATGCACGTGAGGAGGCTTACGGCAAGGTGGTGGATATGGTACTCGACCTTCGTGCTAAGGCTAAAGCTGCTAAGGATTGGGCTACCAGTGACCAGATTCGTGATGCTCTTGCTGATGCAGGATTTGAGGTTAAGGACACCAAGGATGGTGTAACTTGGAAACTGAATAAATAGAAAATTGAAGCTATAAGAAATAGTGTCAATTGAAAACAGATGCTATAAAAAAGTATAATAGCCTTCACGCTTTGTGGAGGCTATTATACTTTTTTCTCTTTAAACGAGTTGTTTGATGGTATTTCTCACTTTCTCTGCTGATGTGACAAGCGAATTGGATTCATCAGCCCCTTTGGCTCCCATATAAACCTCGTGGTTATAATGTTTCATCTTGCTCACTACATTTACTCTTGCAGAAAAATGGTATTCGTGAATGCCTGTAGCATCGAATATCTGTCGGATGTTTTCCTCGTTGACGCCACTACCTGCCAGGAGCTGGATAGGAGGCAGGGGATATTCTTTCAGTTTCTTTTCCAGCTGGGCAAGCAGGCTGATACCATCTATCGCCTTCGGTTGCTGACCGGAAGTCAGGATTCGGTTGCATCCCAAAGAAATAATATCTTCAAGGGCTTTCATGGGATCTGCAGTACGGTCGAAAGCACGGTGGAAGGTTACTGACATTGGGCGTGCCAGCTCCACCAGTCTGCGGTTGGCTTCCCTATCAATTTCTCCCTCTTCTGTGAGGCATCCGAAAACGACTCCATCCACTCCCAATTCGCGACAGATGCGGATATCTTCTTCCATGCGTTCCAGTTCCAATGGGGTATAGAGAAAATCCCCACCACGAGGTCGGATGATGACGTGGAGTTTAGTCTTTGTGAGTAATTTGCGTGCCAGTTTTATCTCGCCATACGATGGGGTAGTACCTCCTTCGGGTATTCCTGCGCACAGTTCTACTCGGTCGGCTCCTCCCTCTTGTGCTGCCAGACAGCTTTCTACACTATTGGCACATATCTCAAATTTAAATTCTTCTCTGTTCATATCTTCTTTTTCTATTTATTGATCCATATTGAGTTTTTGGCTATATATCCTTCATGTTGGATGGGATAATCGTAGCAAAGTTACTACTTTTTCACAAAATTCCAAGGCATTTATGGTGTTTTTATCACATTTTCCCTAAAATGATATGACGGATAGTAGCTGTTCCTCAAGATAGGCATGAAAAATCGGTTTATCGGTAGGGTAGTGACTGATATAAAAGAATGCTAAAGGTTTATAAGTTTGAGGACTACAAACTTGTGAACTTCATTTTTATTGCTTATCTTTGCGGTTGGAAAAAATAATCTTAATAAATATGAGAAAAAGTATAGTATCTTTAGCCATCCTCTTCTTGGTTTCTTGGCAGGCGTTGATGGCCAACTGTTTGTCGGTGGATGCACATGACAAACCGCATTTTATCTCAGACGGGGCCTATCGCTCTAAGGTGGAAAATGCTTTTGAGAGTAAGATGAAACTCGTGGGCAGGCAGTTCTATCAGGTGAAAGGGATGAACGTCTATGGTACAGTCCTGAAGAAAAAGGGGGCTAAGGAGACGATGGAGGTCACTAAGCAGAAACTGACGACTGAGGAGCAGGAGGCCTTACAATTCCTCTATTCCTATATGCCAGTAGCTGACGTGACAGACTATCCTACAAGTTTCTTCCTGGAAAATGTACGTACGAGCTTTGAGGCAAGGAAGGAAATGGCTTGGGGCAAGGATATACCGGAGTTGCTGTTCCGTCACTTTGTGCTTCCTATCCGTGTGAACAATGAAAATCTGGATGATTCCCGAATGATATTCTTTAAGGAACTGAAAGAGCGTGTGAAGGGGATGGGCATGAAAGATGCTATTCTGGAAGTCAACCATTGGTGCCATGAGCGGGTGACCTATCAGCCTTCCGACGGTCGTACTTCTGCTCCTCTTGCCACGATCCGTTCTGCATACGGAAGATGCGGCGAGGAGAGTACTTTTACCGTGGCAGCTTTGAGAGCGATAGGCATTCCTGCCAGACAGGTTTATACGCCTCGCTGGGCGCATACTGACGACAATCATGCCTGGGTAGAAGCATGGGCTGATGGTAAATGGTACTTCTTAGGCGCTTGTGAACCTGAGGCTGTGCTTAATCTGGCATGGTTTAATGCTCCCGCATCGAGAGCCATGCTGATGCATACGAAGGCGTTTGGCGACTATAACGGACCGGAAGAGGTAATGCTCCGCACGTCCAACTATACAGAAATCAATCTGATAGACAATTATGGCTCCTCTGCCCGTATCGACTTCTCTGTAGTTGATGCTGAAGGCAAGCCTGTAGAGGGTGCAAGAGTGGATTTTAAAATCTATAATTATGCAGAGTTTTGTTCTGTCGTGACGAAATATACGGCTCAGGATGGCAAGACCTTTCTTTCGGCTGGTAAGGGCGATATGATGGTTTGGGCTTCGAAGGATGGTAAGTATGGCTTTGTAAAGGCTTCTTTCGGTAAGGCAAATCTGCCTGGTGAGGAAGGCGAGAAGGCGAGAAAAATGACCATCCGTCTTGACCGGAAGGTTTCTGCTTCGGATATGAACCGTTCTCTTGATTTTTCTTCCGTTAGTTTCCGTGATTCTTTTGATATCGTACCTCCGCCAGAGAAAGCAAATATTCCTGAGGTTTCGGCAGAGGCGAGAGCGAAGAACCTGGAGCGATTCGCTTATGAGGATTCTATCCGCCATGCTTATCTGGCTACTTTCTATAATAAGGAGACGGCTCTGGAGGCATTGCAGAAAAATGGATTGCTTGAGGAGAAGTATTTGACGAGAAACGGGGTTCCTACTTGGATGGTAAAGGGAGAAAAAGTGGACTATCAAAATGCTCAAAAGCTTTCTGATAAAGCTCAGAAGTTAGTGGATTTCCTTGTTGGTTCTTGGGGTAATCACGAAGTTATCCTCAAGTTTCTGATGCTTCATCAGGACAATTTGAATCGGGCTATAGATTTGCTCAGTACGCTGAGTGCCAAGGATTTAAGGGATATGCAGATGGATATTCTGGAGGATCATTTCAATGCCCATAGCAACCAGTTGTCTCCTCGTGTGGAGGACGAGATGATTATTCATCCTTTCAAACAGTTCTTTGAGGAGCAATTTGAAAAGATGAAGACCTCTGTTGCTGATGATCGTGATGTGTCTTCCAAGTCTGTAAAAGCAAATAATGCAGCTAAAGCAAAGCAATCTTTGGCTCAAGTTTTCAGACAAGATCCAGCTCGTCTGGTGAAATGGGTGAAGGAGAATATCCGTCTGAACCCTGACAAGAAGGCATTGCAAATCGCCCAGACTCCTATGGGTGTTTGGACATCACGTCTTACGGATGAGCGCTCTCGGAAGATTTTCTTCGTGGATGTGGCAAGAAGTCTTGGAATTGAGGCGAGAGTGGATGCTGTGACCAAGAAATTGCAATATAAACAAGGTGGAGTGAAGGAGGGTTTGCAGAATGACGTCTGGATAGATGTCGATTTTGACGCGAAAGCATCTTCTGCTGCATCTGATATGGAAAAGGCAAAGGTACAGTCTTCTCCTAAGGGCTTGTTAAAGCTTGATTATCAGCCTAATGGAGTGGTGGATGATCCTAAGTATTATAGTCATTTCTCTCTTACTCGCATCAATCCTGACGGCTCTACTTCGCTGCTGGAATATCCTGAAGAGGGATGTACCTGGAGTAATACATTCAAGAATGGAGTGGAATTGGATGAGGGGGATTATGCTCTTGTAACGGGTACTCGTCTTGCCAATGGCGGGGTGTTGTCAGAAATGCAATTGTTTCATGTGAAACAAGCTGAAACCAACGTAGTTAAGATGTATTTACGTACTTCTGATACCGAGATTACGGTTAAGGGAAATTTTGATTCGGAGTCTAAATTCATCTTGGATGGTAAGGAAGTCAGTCTTTTGAGCCAGACGGGTCGTGGTTATTTCATTACTGGTTTGTTGGGTGTAGGCCAAGAGCCTACTAATCATGCCTTGAAGGATATCGCTAAGGTTGCGCAAGTATTCGAAAAGTGGAATCGTCCTATGGTGCTCCTCTTTGAGGATGAGGCTTCAGCTAAAAAGTTCCGCATTGCCGAGTTCCCGGGTCTGCCTAAGAATCTGATATTCGGTATAGACAAGGAGGGGGCTATTCGGAAGCAAATCGTTGAGAATATGAAACTTACGAATGCCAACCTCCTTCCGATATTTATGATTTCTGATACATTCAATCGTGTGGTTTATTTCTCACAGGGTTATACTATCGGATTGGGTGAGCAGTTGGAAACCGTAATCAGGAAATTGTAAATCCGCAGTGCTGATGATTTGAAACTATTATTGTTTGCTGGTTCTGAAATTTACTTGTTGGCAAGGACGCCTGCTTACACAAATTTCTGAAATATAAAAAGGAACTTTGGAGTTATCTTATTCCAAAGTTCCTCTGTTTTTTATAGGTTTCTTTTACCAAAAGTTCTTTTTTCATTCATGTTTAGAACTTATAATCTAAGTTCCCTTGTTTTAGTGTCATTCTGAGTTGGCATTAATGTGCTTCCAGCCAGTTCTTTCCCCAGCCTGCATCGGCTACTAATGGTACGCTCAGATGATAGGCATTCTGCATTTCCTCTACCACGATTTGCTCTACTTTTTCTTTCTCTTCCGGATAGACGGAGAAATTGAGCTCATCGTGTACCTGGATGATCATTTTGCTCTTGATGCCTTCAGCTTTGAACCGGTTGAAGATGCGAACCATCGCAACCTTGATGATGTCGGCCTCTGAACCTTGGATAGGGGCATTGATGGCATTGCGCTCGGCAAAACCGCGTACTGTACCATTGCGGCTATTGATGTCTGGTAAGTAGCGGCGGCGGTGGAAAATAGTCTCAGCATAGCCTTTCTTGCGGGCAATTTCCTTTGATTTCTCCATATAGGCCTTTACGCCAGGGAAGGTGCGGAAATAATCCTCAATGATTTGCTTGGCTTCTTTATTTTCTATATTCATGCGCTGCGCCAGACCGAATGTAGTGATACCATAGATGATACCAAAGTTGGCAGTCTTTGCCTTTTTGCGCTGAGTATCAGTAACTTGCGATATTTCTTCATGCCATATTTTGGCAGCTGTTGCGGCATGGATATCGGAACCTTCACGGAAGGCTTCTACCATATTCTTGTCTTCGCTCAAGTGTGCCATAATGCGCAACTCTATCTGGGAGTAGTCTGCTGAAAAAAACAGACAGCCTGGCTCTGGAATAAAGCAGCGGCGTATTTCTTTTCCATCATCATCACGAACTGGAATATTCTGTAGGTTTGGATCACTTGATGAAAGGCGACCTGTGGCAGTAATGGCCTGATTGAATGAGGCATGTATATGTCCGGTACGTGGGTTGATGAGCTTAGGAAGAGCATCCACGTATGTGCTCAGAAGTTTCTTTAAACCCCTGTAGTTCAGAATCTCATCGATGATCGGACTCTTGCTTCTCAACTGTTGCAGTACTTCTTCACTCGTCACATATTGTCCCGTCTTTGTCTTTTTCGGTTTCTCCACAATCTTCATTTTTCCGAAGAGGATTTCACCTACCTGACGTGGAGAGGCTATGTTGAACGATTCACCTGCCAGTTCGTAGATGTGATGCTCTATGTCTGCCAATCTGTTGGTCAAATTATTAGACGTTTCTTTCAGCGTATCAGTATCGATGCATACTCCGTTCATCTCCATGTGGGCCAAAACGGGAACAAGTGGCATTTCGACATTCCAAAACAGATCCTCACAATGAATCTCCTTGAGTTTTGGCTCAAGTACATTTTTCAATCGCAATGTGATGTCTGCATCTTCTGCTGCATATTCATAAACATCGGATGGAGCAAGATCTCGCATCGATTTCTGGTTTCTGCCTTTCGGACCAATCAACTCCTCAATATGGATGGTCTGGTAATTGAGCAAGACTTCAGCCAGATAGTCCATGTTGTGGTATAACTCTGGTTGGATGAGATAGTGAGCAATCATCGTATCAAACATCTTGCCTTTTATCTCCACTCCGTAATTCATCAAAACCTCGTAGTCGTATTTGATATTTTGGCCGACTTTCAGAATTTGAGGGTTTTCATAGAGCGGTTTAAAGATGTTTACGAATTTTAAAGCTTCTTCACGATTTGCAGAAATGGCGACATAGTAAGCCTCTTTTTCTTTGACGGCAAAGCTCAAACCTACCAATTCTGCATCAATTGCAGTAGTAGAAGTGGTCTCTGTGTCTAAACTGAGAGTGTCGAATGTCATCAAATAATCACAAAGTTTCTTTGCATCTTCCTCATTTTCAATAAGTTGATACTTATGAGGAGTGCTTTTAAGGGTCTCAAAACTCGCGTTTTTTTGAACATCCTGCCCATCGTCTTGCTGTGCGCCAAATAAATCGAGCTCTCCTGTAGGCTTTATTTTCTTTTGTTGAGGTTTTTTAAGAATCCTGTTTGCAAAGCTTTTGAACTCGAGTTCGGAGAAGATTTCGTCCAACTTTTCTTTATCAGGTTCAACCAACTTCAAATCATCCATTTTAATTTCCACAGGAACATCAGTCCGGATAGTTGCCAGGAACTTTGAGATTTTAATATCCTTAATGGCACCTTCAACCTTTTCGCGAAGTTTGCCTTTCACCTTAGAAGAATTTTCAATCAAGTTCTCTACGTTTCCAAATTCATTGATCAGTTTGGCAGCCGTTTTCTCTCCGACACCAGGACATCCAGGGAAGTTATCTGCCGAGTCACCCATGAGAGCCAAAAGGTCAATAACCTGGAGTGGGGAAGCGATTCCGTATTTTTCCTCAATTTCCTTTTCACCCAAGGTTTCATATCCGCCTCCATGTCGAGGACGGAACATATATACATTCTCCCTTACCAGCTGACCATAATCTTTATCCGGTGTGAGCATGTAGGTCTCTATACCTTTCTCTCCAGCTTGAATCGCCACAGTACCAATGATATCATCAGCCTCAAAACCATCTACTTGGAGGATAGGAATGTTGTAGGCTTCGAGTATGTTTTTGATGATTGGCACAGAGAGTTTGATGTCTTCCGGTGTCTCTTCTCGCTGGGCTTTATAGGCAGGAAAAGCCTCATGGCGGAAGGTCTTGCCATGGTCGAAAGCCACTGCGATATGAGTTGGTTTCTCCTTGGTAAGTATCTCGTTGAGTGTATTGCAGAACCCCATGATACACGAAGTGTTGAGCCCCTTGGAATTGATTCTTGGAGCTTTGATAAAGGCGTAATACGAGCGATAAATGAGCGCATACGCGTCTAAAAGGAATAATTTATCCATAATATTCATATTTATGGTGTAAAATTACTAAAAAATTGCCACATTTCACGAATAATTGATTAATTTTGTATCAAATTTCAGAAATTAAGTAGTTTTACTATCACATAATGGATTATTTATCACTTATCAGACAGCCTATTGAGGCAGAGTTGACAGATTTTATTGATTTGTTTAATAAGTCTTTGATGCATAGCGACGGACTTCTTTCGCAGGCTCTCGATCATATTCGACAGCGTGCGGGTAAGCGTATGCGCCCTATGCTTATCCTGCTGATGGCGAAGAATTTCGGCAAAGTTACTGAGGTTACTCAGCATTCAGCAGTCGGTTTGGAACTGCTTCATACGGCTTCTTTAGTTCATGATGATGTTGTAGATGAAAGTGGGGAGCGCCGTGGTCAGGCAAGTGTCAATGCTACTTATAATAATAAGGTTGCAGTACTGGTAGGTGATTTCATTCTCTCTACTGCCTTGCTCCATGTTTCCTATTCTCATTCTGAGGAAATAGTGAGATATCTTGCTGAATTAGGGCGTGTTTTGTCCAATGGTGAGATTCTGCAATTGAACAGTATCAGTAATCAGGAAATATCGGAAGACATTTATTATCAGGTAATTAAGCAGAAAACGGCAGCTCTTTTTGAGGCTTGTGCCGGTATTGGTGCTTTGTCGGCTAATGCTTCACAGATTGCTATAGAGGAAGCCAAGCGATTTGGCCAGAATTTAGGTATTATCTTCCAGATTCGTGATGATATTTTTGATTATTACGATTCTCAGGAGATAGGTAAGCCTACTGGTAATGATATGGCTGAAGGTAAGTTGACTTTGCCGGTTATCTATGCGCTGAAATCTACTGGTGATGAGGAGATGATGAAGTTGGCACGTAAGGTGAAATCTCATGACGTAACCCCTGATGAAATTGCTCGTTTGGTGGAATTTACGAAAGCCAATGGAGGTATAGAATATGCAGATAAGCGTATGTGGGATTTCCATGCCGAAGCCATGAATTTCTTGGACACTTATGTGGAAGATAAGGCCATCTATAACGCTTTGAAAGCTTATCTTGATTTCGTTATAGAACGTAAGGTTTAAGCTCGTACGTTTATTAAGTTTATAGTCGTACGTCATTAGATTTTATAGTCGTACGTTTATAGGGGTTATAGTCGTACGTCTATAGAGTGAGTAGTCGTACGACTATAAGTCTCTAAAAATAAAGGTCTTTCAACTGGCTATATTTGCCGTTGAAAGACCTTGTTTTATCTACGAATCAGTTTTCCCTTTTTAGAAATACTTGATTTCCTTGCCAAGGATTTCGCTCAAGAGGAGGTTGGTAAGTCGAGATGTTCCCAAGCGGAACCATTGGTTGGTTAACCACTTTTCACCAAGAACTTCTTTTACAATTGTGTAGTAAACGATTGCATCGTGAACGGTGTTGATGCCGCCAGCTGGCTTGAAACCAATCTGGATACCAGTCTTCTCATAATATGCCTTGATGGCCTGGCACATCACGTAAGCAGCCTCTGGGGTAGCTGAAACTTTCTCCTTGCCAGTAGATGTCTTGATGTAGTCAGAACCTGAGTACATAGCAAGAATAGAAGCCTTCATGATGTTGCTGCAGTTCTTCAAGCAACCAGTCTCCAAGATACATTTCATCTTGTGCTCGCCACATGTTTCCTTCAGTTCCTGGATGTCAGAGCAAAGACCTTCGTAATCCTCACTGAAGAACTTGCCAACAGGCATTACGATGTCAACCTCTGTGGCGCCATCTTTAATAGCCAATGCAGTTTCAGCTACCTTTACCTCGATGAAAGTCTGAGAAGAAGGGAAATTGCCGCTTACGACAGCGATTTCTACGCCATCAACTTCCAGACTTTGGCTAATGAGACCAGCGAAGTTAGGGTAGGTGCATACTGTTGCTACATGAGGAAGATCAGGATAATCCTTGGAGAATTTATTGACTTTCTCTATCATCTTCAGGATACTTTCCTCTGTATCTTCTGTATGGAGAGATGTTAATTCAACGCTTCCAAAGAGGAATTTCTTCACCTCCATGGTCTCGTTTTCTGCAACTTTCTCGTCAAGAAGTTTCTTTACTTCTGCTGCAATTTCCTCATCGTTAAGGTTGCAATTATACTGTTTGAGAACTGACAAATACTTGTCGTCTGCTTCACTGTATTGTCCTTGTTGCTGTGCAAGAACCTGTTCTTTAATACTGCTCATACTTAATGTTACTTTTTTATTATTAAAGTTAAGTTTAACTATATGATTCCTTCTATTTCAGGTATTATATCCCTTCTATTTCGGGTATTATATCCCTTTAATTTCAGGTATTATATCCCTTCAATTTCGGGTTGTTCTTATGCCTTTCAGAATCCCTTTGGGTCTTCTTATCGAAGCTCTTTTTGAGTTCTTCAGTAAGGTCGATTCCCGTTTGGTTAGCCAGACAAATGAGAACCCAGAGAACGTCTGCCATTTCCTCTCCGAGGTTAGGTTTTTCGTCCTTCTTGAAACTTTGGTCGCCGTATGTTCGGGCGATGACGCGAGCCAGTTCTCCTACTTCTTCTGTGAGACAAGCCATATTGGTAAGTTCGCTGAAATAGCGAACGCCATATTCCTTAATCCACTTATCTACTGCTTCCTGTGCTTCTTTTATAGTCATAACAGATGATCTTTAATTATGAAATAAGTCAGACATAGCCATAATCCAGTGATGAATATAGCGGCAATGGTGTTATAGATACCGATTTTTCCATTCTCCCTTTTGTCGCTGATGAACTCCATATTCAAGCCAATGGCAACGAGGGTTTCACCTGCATACTCTGCCCATGGATTGTTTAAGAACCTTTGAGAAAAGGTAAACGTTATGATCATTCCTATAGCCAGGAACCAACTTTTATATTTTAAAATCTTTTCCATCTATTCTCGAATGTTTGTTTTTACTCCTTATTATGAGTGTCCATCATGATGGTAACAGGACCATCATTCAATAATTCAACCTTCATATCAGCTCCGAATTCGCCTGTTCCTACAGGCTTTCTAAGTGCTTCAGAGAGCTTTTTGCAGAACTCCTCATAGAGAGGAACGCTGATTTCGTGTTTGGCAGCTCTCAGCCAACTTGGCCGATTTCCCTTCTTATAGCTGGCGAAGAGGGTAAATTGGCTGATAACCAGAATTTCCCCATCTATGTCCATGATAGAACGATTCATGACATGGTTTTCATCATCAAAAACACGCAGTCCTATCACCTTTCTTACTAGCCAATCAATGTCCTCTGTAGTGTCGCTTTCTTCTATACCCAAGAGGACGAGATAGCCTTGCTTGATAGCAGATTTTACTTCGCCTTCAATGGTAACAGAGGCATGTGCGACACGTTGTATCACGATTCTCATGTTATCTTATTCTTTTATATTTATATATCAATTCTTTCTGTTTCTATAATGATTTCAGATGCAAATATACGATATTTATTTGATATTCTTGTCTTTTTCTGTGAAATATTTCACAAGTATTTCCGCTTTATGTGGTCCGAGTACTTCTGTCAGGGTTTCTATACTTGCTTCCTTGACCTTTTTTACGCTTTTAAACTTGCTCAGAAGCGCTTCTTTAGCCTTTGGACCAATGCCTTTGATGTCGTCCAATTCTGAGTGTAAAGCGTGCTTAGAACGCTTATCTCTATGGAAGGAAATGGCATATCGATGTACTTCGTCCTGTATCTGAGTCAAAACCTTGAAAAGCTCACTTTCAGGTGGAAGAGCTATGGTTTGGGGCGGGAAACCGTAGAGCAATTCATTGGTGCGGTGGCGGTCGTCTTTGGCAAGACCTGCAATAGGAATGTCCAAGTGTAATTCGTCTGCTATAACTGCATGAACTACGTCCATCTGACCTTTACCTCCATCCGTAATAATGAGGTCGGGTAAGGGTGTTCCTTCGTCCATCATGCGGCTATATCGACGTCTCACGACCTCTTGCATAGAGGCATAATCGTCGGGTCCTACAACCGTTTTTATATTGTATTTCCTGTAGTCTTTTCTGGAAGGTTTCATACCTTTATATACGATGCAGCCAGCCACCGCGTCTGTTCCGGAAATATTGGAGTTATCAAAGCATTCTATCTGATATGGTAACTTCGGAAGCTTTAATTTCGCCTGTAATTCCTTCATCAAACGGGTTTGTTTCTGCTCGGGATTCAGCTTTTCTGCCTGCTTTAGACGGTCGAACTTATACTGCTTGCAGTTCATCTCAGAGAGTTCCAGAAGGTGCTTCTTGTCGCCTCTCTGTGGTACGAAAAATGAAGCATCTTTTAGCTTCCATTCCATCTCGAAAGGAACGATAATCTCTTTTGCGGTGGAATGAAAACGCTCCCTGATTTCTGGAATAGCTGTAATCAAGAGTTCCTCGTCGCTTTCTTCCAGTTTGCGTTTATATTCATAGGTAAAGCTCTGGTTGATAGTTCCATTCTTTACATGAATATAGTTGATAAAGGCATTCTTGTTGGAGTCATCATTCACGATGGTGAATACATCTACGTCTGTGATTGTGTGGCTTACAACCTCGCTTTTAACCTCAAATTCATCTAAGAGTTGATACTTTTTCTTATATTCTTCAGCTATTTCAAACTTCAGAAGTTCTGCGTTTTTCATCATCATATCATATAGATATTTGCTCACTTCTCTTGTATTTCCTTTAAGAATTTCGCGAGCTTGGCGCATATTCTCCTGGTATTCTTCGTAGCTTTGTTTGTTGATACATGGCGCGCCGCAATTGTGAATATGGTACTCCAGACATGGCTTATATTTACCGACAGCTACGCCTTCTTTTGTGATTGGAAAGCGGCAAGTTCTTGGCTTGTAAAGCTTCTTGATGACCTCCAGAACGGCGTACATGCTGCCAATATGGGGGTATGGCCCAAAGAAAGTCCCCACCTTTTTATTGATATGGCGAGTCTTGAAAATGCGAGGAAAATACTCGTTTGTCACACATATAGAAGGATATGTTTTGCCGTCTTTCAGCAAAACATTATATCTGGGATTATACTTTTTTATAAGGCTATTTTCAAGCAAAAGTGCATCTTCTTCCGTATTGACAACCGTATATGAAATGTCGAAAATCTTAGAAACGAGTACTTTTGTTTTGTATCTATCTACTTCTTTGTGGAAGTATGAAGATACGCGTCTTTTCAGATTCTTGGCCTTTCCTACGTATATAATCGTATGGTTTTCATCATAATATTGATAGCTGCCAGGCTTCTCCGGCATGCTCAATACAATATTCTTAAGTCTTGTGAGTCTTTCCTCATTTTCCTGCTTGGTCATATTCCAATACCTTTATTTATAGGAGTTTAATTGAGTCCTGTTTCACGTGAAACGAATGAGCGTTGTCAAACGTACAGTGAAGTGTTCTATAAAACATACTATTAAATATGGTGCCAAACCTATATAATGAAACTATGATAAAGGGTGTTTTTTTTGTGTTTCAAAACTGTATTTATGCGTACTGAAACATTAAAAAAAGCATTCTTCGCTTCTTTATATAGGCTTGGCATAGGGGGGCTATAATTGAAGAAGAGTTGAAACTTCAACGTCTTCATCAAAGATCTTGCGGCCGATGAAATTCTCGTTTACCAACTCGATAATGAAGTTTGCGTAAACTTTTTTAGGATGGAATTTCTTAACCAGATCGCATGCAGCTTTCATGGTTCCGCCAGTGGCAAGTAAGTCGTCATGGAGTAGGACAACATCGTCTTCATTGATCGCATCTTCATGGATTTCGATGGTGTCAATACCATATTCTTTAGCATAGCTTTCCTGTACGGTTTTGCAAGGGAGTTTTCCAGGTTTGCGGCAAAGAACAACACCTGCGCCAAGTCTGATAGCTAATGCGGAAGACATAACGAATCCACGGGATTCTATGCCTACAATCTTGGTTATGCCTTTATCTTTATACAATTCATACATCTCATCGCTAATTTCTTTTAGCGAAGCAGGGTTCTTGAAAAGGGTAGTAACATCACGGAAATTAACACCCTTAATTGGCCAATCTGGTATGCAACGCAGATTGTCTAATAATAGCTGATTGTTCATAGTTCTGTACTTCTTAATTATATGTTTTTTACGTACTTATTTAAATGCTTTTTTCTTTCGGATTATATCCTCATTTTTAATGCTCTTTTGCTTGAAGGCGAACTTGAGATATTATCGAAAAGCCATAGCGTTTTATGTCTCTTTTTCGGTGTATCTTTAAGTAGTGTTTCACGTGAGATTAAAGTTTTTCTTTAACCACAAAACACTTGATGAAAGCAATCTTAATTGACTGAAAATCAAAAGCTTTACTTTGCTTGTGTTCCACGTGAAACATTCCGAAAAGATAGAGAGCGTAGAGTTGCGTGAAACTATCTTCCTAGTAAAACGAGCAGGACGTTGATGTCGCTTGGGGATACTCCTGGAATTCTACTTGCCTGAGCAAGAGTTTCTGGATTGATATGCTCCAATTTCTGTCGGCCCTCTGTGGAGATTTCGTTAAGCTCTGCATAGTTGAATCGGCCTTTGATTTTGATATTCTCCAGTCGGTGCATTTTGTCTGCAATGAGACGTTCTCTTTCGATGTAGCCCTTGTACTTCATTTTGATTTCTGCAGCCTCCGAAATTTCTTTCTGTCGGTTGGCTGGAGATTCCATTACTTCTTTTAATTCAGGAATAATCTCTGAAAGGTTTTGAAGATTGAGATGTGGACGTGCCACGAGATCGATCAGTTTGCATCCTGCGCGAAGTGGAGTGGTGCCCAGTGCTTCCAGTTTTGGATTGATCTTATCCTTTTTGATTGGGTAGCTCTCACAGAAGTTGATGATTCTTTCGATATTCTCTTTCTTCTCTTGCCACCAGTCATAACGGTCTCGTTTTGCAATTCCCAGTTCGTAAGCTTTCTCTGTCAGTCGGGCGTCTGCATCATCCTGTCGGAGGAGAATTCTGTATTCAGCTCTGGAGGTGAACATTCTGTATGGCTCGTCCACGCCTTTTGTCGTGAGGTCATCGATAAGAACGCCGATATAGCTTTCGTCTCTTTGCATTTCAAATGTCTTGTCTCCCACACAATGGAGCGCTGCATTGATTCCAGCAACAGTACCTTGACCGCCGGCTTCTTCGTATCCTGTCGTTCCATTTACCTGGCCTGCGAAGAAAAGACCTTTTATGATTTTTGATTCCAACGAATGCTTGAGTTGTGTTGGATCGAAGTAATCGTACTCAATAGCATAACCCGGTCTGTAAATCTTGGCATCTCTTAAAGCTGGAATTTCATGAAGGGCTTTCAACTGTATGTCCATTGGCATACTGGATGAAAAACCGTTCAGGTACATTTCATTGGTATCTTCACCCTCTGGTTCCAAAAATAGTGGATGCTGTTCCTTGTCTGGGAAAGTGACGAGCTTTGTTTCAATGCTCGGACAGTATCTTGGACCGGTACTTTGAATCTGACCATTATATAAAGGAGAATCAGAAAGTCCGCTTTTCAGGATTTCATGCACGTTCTTGTTGGTGTAGCAGGTCCAGCACGGAAGCTGTTTAAGTACCCGATGTTCGCCCATATACGAAAACTGGTGGAAATCATTATCACCAGGTTGTTCTTCCATATCCTCGAAGTGAACGCTTCTCTTATCGATACGGACAGGAGTTCCTGTTTTCATTCTTGCGGCTGTGATTCCCCATCGGGTGATGCTTTCCGTAAAATGGTGTACTGCAGGTTCTGCACATCTGCCACCTTCTACCATTTTTCTTCCTACATGCATCAGGCCGTTCAGGAAAGTGCCTGCAGTAATGATGATGCTCTTGGCATGGAACTCAGCACCCCAGATGGTACGTACACCTATTGCTTCTCCGTTTTCGACTAAGAGTTCGTCAGCCTGATCTTGCCAAATTTCAAGATTGTCGGTGCGGTCGAGGATGCTTCTCCATTCCCAGATGAACTTTCCTCGGTCGCATTGAGCACGGGGACTCCATACGGCAGGTCCTTTACCTATATTTAACATACGGAACTGGATGGCGGTCTTGTCGGTTACGATTCCCATTTGTCCACCTAAGGCATCAATCTCCCTTACAATCTGTCCTTTTGCAATACCACCGATGGCAGGGTTGCAACTCATCTGTCCAATCTTGTTCATGTCCATTGTTATCAGGCAGGTCTTAGCCCCCATGTTGGCAGAGGCTACAGCAGCCTCACATCCGGCATGTCCGCCGCCGATAACAAGTACGTCATAATTGAATGTCATAATCTATACTTTTTCTAATTTTCGGCAAAAGTAAGAATTTAAATTGAAATTTTAGCAAAAATACTTTGATAAATCACGAATTTATAGTAATTTTGCAGCAAATTTATGCAATTATACTTAGAAATGAGGATTGTGATTCCCCATGATCTATGTTTTGCAGGTGATAGATAGATATAGAATAATAATTTAGTTTCAAACAGTTAAATATTTTAAAATCAATCATTTATGTGGTTAATCAATTCATCTATTGGTAGAAAGGTAGTGATGTCAGTAACTGGTATCGCACTTATTCTATTCTTGACATTCCACGGTTGCATGAATGTGGTTGCGCTTTTCTCTGGAGAGGCTTACAACACAATCTGCGAGTTGTTGGGTGCTAACTGGTACGCCGTAGTTGCAACTTTGGGTTTGGCAGCTTTGGCAGTTTGTCACATCGTTTACGCTTTCATCCTGACAGCACAGAACCGTCGTGCTCGTGGTAACCAGCGTTACGAGGTAACAGCAAAGCCAGAGAAGGTAGAGTGGGCAAGTCAGAACATGTTGGTTCTCGGTATCATCATCGTTCTCGGTCTTTTGCTTCACTTGTTCAACTTCTGGTACAACATGATGTTTGCTGAGCTCTTGGGTACAAGCTTCGGTCACAGCCCATCAGATGGCTTTGCATTCATTCAGGACACCTTTGCTAACCCTGTGTTCGTAGTTCTCTACATCATCTGGTTGGTAGCTCTTTGGTTCCACCTCACTCACGGTTTCTGGAGTGCTATTCAGACTCTCGGTTGGAACGGTAAGACTTGGTTCTGCCGTTGGAAGATGATCGGTATGATTTACTCTACCATCCTGCTTCTCCTCTTCATCGTAGTTGTATTGGCATTCGCTTTCGGTTGCGCTCCATCTTTGTGCTGCGCATAATTCGTGTAATCATTTAAGTATTAAAAAAGATTATGGCAAAAACATTAAATTCTAGAATACCTGAAGGACCAGTTGCTGAGAAATGGACCAACTATAAGGCTCACCAGCGTTTGGTTAATCCAAAGAATAAGTTAAAGCTCGACATTATCGTTGTAGGTACAGGTTTGGCAGGTGCTTCTGCAGCTGCTTCTCTCGGCGAGATGGGCTTCAATATCTTGAACTTCTGCATCCAGGACTCTCCACGTCGTGCTCACTCTATTGCAGCACAGGGTGGTATCAATGCAGCTAAGAATTATCAGAATGATGGTGACTCTGTTTACCGTTTGTTCTACGATACAGTAAAGGGTGGTGACTACCGTGCTCGTGAGGCTAACGTTTACCGTTTGGCTGAGGTGAGCAACGACATCATCGACCAGTGCGTAGCTCAGGGCGTTCCTTTCGCTCGTGAGTACGGTGGTATGTTGGCTAACCGTTCTTTCGGTGGTGCTCAGGTATCTCGTACATTCTATGCTAAGGGTCAGACTGGTCAGCAGCTCCTCCTCGGTGCTTACTCTTCTTTGAGCCGCATGGTTGAGGCAGGTAAGGTAAAGCTCTTCACCCGTTACGAGATGGAGGATGTAGTTATCGTTGACGGTCACGCTCGTGGTATCATCGCCAAGAATTTGATTACAGGTAAGTTGGAGCGTTTCTCTGCCAACGCCGTAGTTATCGCTACCGGTGGTTATGGTAACGCTTACTTCCTCTCTACAAACGCTATGGGTTGTAACTGTACAGCAGCTATCCAGTGCTACCGCAAGGGTGCTGACTTCGCTAACCCATCTTATGTTCAGATTCACCCTACATGTATCCCTGTTCACGGTACAAACCAGAGTAAGTTGACTTTGATGTCAGAGTCACTCCGTAACGATGGTCGTATCTGGGTTCCTAAGAAGATTGAGGATGCTAAGGCATTGCAGGCTGGTACAAAGAAGGGTTCTGATATTCCTGAGGAAGACCGCGACTACTACTTGGAGCGCCGTTACCCAGCATTCGGTAACCTGGTTCCTCGTGACGTGGCTTCTCGTGCAGCTAAGGAGCGTTGCGACAAGGGCTTCGGTGTCAACAACACAGGTCTTGCCGTATTCCTCGACTTCTCTGAGTCTATCAACCGTCTTGGTATCGACGTTATCCTGCAGCGTTATGGCAACCTCTTCGATATGTATGAGGAGATTACCGATGTTAACCCAGGTGAGTTGGCTAACGAGATCAATGGTGTGAAGTACTACAACCCAATGATGATCTTCCCTGCTATCCACTATACAATGGGTGGTATCTGGGTTGACTACGAGTTGATGACCACAATCCCAGGTCTCTTCGCTATTGGTGAGTGTAACTTCTCTGACCACGGTGCTAACCGTCTTGGTGCATCTGCTTTGATGCAGGGTTTGGCTGACGGTTACTTCGTATTGCCATACACTATCCAGAACTACTTGGCCGATCAGGCATTGTGGCCAAAGCTCTCTACCGATCTCCCAGAGTTCGCAGAGGCAGAGGCAGGTGTTCAGAAGGAAATCGACCGCCTGATGGGTATCCAGGGCAAGCGCTCTGTAGATTCTATCCACAAGGAGTTGGGTCACATCCTTTGGGAGCACGTAGGTATGGGTCGTACCAAGGAAGGTCTTGAGGAAGGCTTGAAGAAGATGAAGGCTCTGCGTGAGGAATTCAACAAGAACCTCTTCATCCCTGGCAAGAAGGAAGGCTTGAACGTAGAGTTGGATAAGGCTATCCACTTGCGTGACTTCATCTTGATGGGCGAGTTGATCGCTTACGATGCATTGCACCGCAACGAGAGCTGTGGTGGTCACTTCCGTGAGGAGTACCAGACAGAGGAAGGCGAGGCTAAGCGTGATGACGAGAACTTCTTCTACGTAGGTTGCTGGGAGTATCAGGGCAACGATACAACTGCTCCAGTGCTCAACAAGGAACCTCTCGAGTATGAGGCAATTAAGGTACAGACAAGAAATTACAAGAATTAAAAAGCGAACAAGACAATGGCAAGAAATATAAGTTTCACAGTTAAGTATTGGAAGCAGGACGGCCCTACAGCACAGGGTCACTTCGATACACACGAGATGAAGAACATCCCAGATGATACCTCATTCCTCGAGATGCTCGACATCTTGAACGAGGAGCTCATCGAGTCAGGTCAGGAGCCTTTCGTCTTCGACCACGACTGCCGCGAGGGTATCTGCGGTATGTGCTCTCTCTATATTAATGGTACACCTCATGGTAAGACTGAGCGTGGTGCTACAACATGTCAGCTCTACATGCGTCGTTTCAACGATGGTGACGTTATCACCGTTGAGCCTTGGCGTTCTGCTGGTTTCCCTATCATCAAGGACTGTATGGTAGACCGTTCAGCATTCGACAAGATCATCCAGGCAGGTGGTTACACCAGCATCCGTACAGGTCAGGCTCAGGATGCCAACGCTATCCTGATTCCTAAGGAGAATGCAGACGAGGCAATGGATTGCGCTACATGTATCGGTTGCGGTGCTTGTGTTGCTGCATGTAAGAATGGTTCTGCTATGCTCTTCGTCAGCTCAAAGGTCAGCCAGCTGGCACTTCTCCCACAGGGTCGTGTAGAGGCTGCTGCCCGTGCTAAGAAGATGATTGCACGCATGGATGAGCTCGGATTCGGTAACTGTACAAACACTCGTGCTTGCGAGGCTGTTTGTCCTAAGAACGAGTCTATCGCTAACATCGCCCGCTTGAACCGTGAGTTCTTGAAGGCAAAGTTGGCTGACTAATATCGTAATCAAGGATTTCTCTGCATCTTTTTCGGATGCAGGAAGTCTTCTCTATACTTTTATTCTTTGTTTTGAAAGGATAATTGGTTGAGAACCAAATGTTTAGGTGAGTAAAAGGTTGTTTTGCCTTTTACTCACCTTTGTTTTTGATAGGTTTGGAATATGCCTTTTAAAAGGATAAAAACAGACAGATATTTTCCCAAAAATTTTGTAGAGTCATCAGAATATCGTATTTTTGCGCTTCAAAGCAAAGAATAAGTAACGAAATGACGAATCATTCAACAGAAATAATGAATCAAGCCACTCAAGATTTTATTCGCCAGCATCAGGATGAAGATGTCCGCCAGTTGGCTTTCCTTGGAAGCAAGTATCCGGAAGTAAATATGCCTTTCGCGCTCGACCAGATTCGTGGGCGAAAGATGGCGCATGTCAAGTTGCCACGTTGGGCAAGTATTGAGGGCATTATCTATCCTCCTCATATCTCGATGGAGCAATGTTCGTCAGAGCAGACAGCTCTTTATAAGGCAGAATTGGCGGCAAGATTGCTCGGTTTGTCTGTTTCTTCTTCTGAAAACGAAAAAGAGTGCGAAAAAGCCTCTAATTCTCATTTTTCCAAAATTTGCGAATTTGCGAGTGAAGGGGCAGTTGATTCAGAATTCGCCAAAAATGAAGATACTTGCAAAAAGCAACAGATATTAACAGAATGCGATAAATATGTTAATAAGAGCGAAGGAGAACCGAATGAGGAAGATTTTTCTGAAGAAATTGAGTTTGTTGACTTGACTGGTGGTTTCGGAGTGGATTTCTCATATATTGCTTCCCGGTTGGGCGTAAAGTCGATGTATGTGGAGCGACAGGCTCATCTTTGTGAGGCTGCGAAGGAAAACTTTGGGCGGTTGGGCTTGAAGAACGCCATCGTGAAGAATGGAGACGGAATAGAGGTGCTGCATTCTTTTCACTCTAAGAAGAATGCTGCATCAGATTCTTTAGGCATAACTGAAGAGCAGTCTCAGTCATTACTTAAGACCAACCTTGGTCTTAAGCTGATCTTCATCGATCCTGCCCGTAGAGACGATGCTGGCAATAAGGTTGTATCTTTGAAAGATTGCACGCCCGATGTTACCGTTTTGCAGGAAGAGATGCTTTCGAAGGCAGATTACGTTATCATCAAACTCTCTCCGATGCTCGACTGGCACCGTGCCATAAGCGAATTAAGCCACGTAAGAGAGGTTCATATCATCTCCGTGAACAATGAGTGCAAGGAGCTTCTTTTAGTGCTGTCAGCGCGAAATATGGGCGAAGTGGAGGCTTCATCGGCAGATGGAGAAGTAAAACATGCCGGGAATCTCCGCATTTATTGCGTCAATGATGCACAATCCTTCGTCTGCGACGAGTTGGATATGGAGTCTTCTTCTGTCATAATAGCTCCGCCAGTTCTTGAAGAGATGCAGTATCTTTATGAGCCGAATGCCTCGCTGATGAAAGCCGGCTGTTTCAGCGTTTTATCTGAGCGATATGGAGCCAGAATGCTTTCCAAGAACAGCCATCTCTTCGTGAGCATGGAGCCTATCGAGGATTTCCCTGGTAGGAGTTTTCGCATCATCGCCATCTCTTCCTTTAATAAGAAGGAGTTGAAGCGTTATCTCTCAGGCATCGCCAAGGCGAACATCGCCACCCGCAACTTCCCTCTTTCCGTGGCAGAATTGCGCAAGCGCCTGAAGCTGAAAGATGGTGGTGAAACTTATATTTTTGCCACCACACTGAGCAACGAAAGCCATGTGCTGGTAATAACGGAGAAAGCTTGTTCTAACGGGTGAAAGTCCCGAGCAATTCCCGCTATTAGGGCTTGCTTAGGACTTTTACCCGTTAGACAAAGCTCATGCCGAGCGTACAATCAAGAATGGCTGATAATCTTTTTCATTATCAGCCATTCTTGATTTGTTGATTACAAAATATTAATCCCAATCCCTTTCATCATTCTAAATCACTTTTAGATATTTCAATGCTTGATATATTCCGTCATCATCGACAGTATTTGTAACATGGTCTGCCGCATCCTTTACTGTTTGAGATGCGTTCCCCATTACTACGCCGATTCCGGCTTCCCTTATCATAGGAAGGTCATTGCCTCCATCTCCGAAAGCAACCGTCTGGGAAAGGGGGAATGCCGTACCATGTAATCATATCTTTCATGCCCTTTGCCTTATCTACTCCTTTTGCTGTAATATCAATAAACTCAGGATACCATCGGCTTGATACTACATTATTTAAAAAGGCAAAATAGCCTGTTCTTCCATTGGCGTTACCACAGGTGTAAGTTGCAATATGCGTTGTCCGAGAATCGTTTGCAGTGATGAGCTTTCCCTGAGATCCTGAACATTCAGCATGTCCTTGAAGATATAGTCTGCTGCCGGATTGTTGTTGTACCTCATAATGTCCTGTCTGCGACTTGAAGAAACGCATCATGTGGTTCGGCTCCGAGAAATGAAGCGAGAAAGCCACTTCCTTAACCGACAAACTGGAAAACAACAAACGGCTTTTGATTTCTTCTACCATATGTTACCTTTTCGGGGCATGGAGCAATTTGACTCCACATAGTAGGTCAAGGTTGCTGCCTAAAAGGTGGGATATCTCTTTAATGAAAAAGTTCCAAGTGGGAGAAATGCCACTTGGAACTTGACGTATTATTTTCTTTTTTCCTTGAAGAACTTCTCGAAGAAGTCCATTTGCTTTTGATTTTGAACAGGACCCAAATGCAGTCCTTCTTTCATAATCATCACCGTTGGTTTACCTTCCTGGTAGGTAGTCCAGAAAGGAAGGCTATCCCCATTTGGATTGCCGGTCTTGGTAAAGTTGATCCAGTAGCGTGACATGATTTGTTCCATGTGCTGCTCCGTCTCGGTCATCTTTCCAGAGCCAAACTTATAGCCATAGATGAATGGCATCTCTGCCACATGGCTGGCTCCTCCCTTGCGGCTTTTCACGATGGTGTTCTCTGAGTCTTGGTCAAAGTAATACATATACACCTTGCCTTTGCCGGTCTTGCTCTGCAGGTTAGCCCAGGCATACGTTCCCCATGCAAAGGAGCCATCACGGAAAATGTCGGATTGGGCGAAGTAGGTTTCTTCCTCTGTCTTGGCAGGATAGAGGCTGAGAACCTGGTCTGCCCAGCTTCCATATATCTCATGGATTCTTTTCTCATAGTCACTTACACTGACAGGGCGGCTAAACATACTTCCTTCGTCGCTGTTGGTTCCTATAATGACATTTACATCATTGTAGTTTCCCTTTTCATAGAGCTTATACTGGTCATCGGTGATGGAGTAGCCGTCAACGTTCGGCCAGAAGGACTCAAGGGCGGTATTCTTCACGATGTCCATAGCCGGAACTTTCCTTAGCTGCTTCAAGTTCTTAGCCTTGAGTCTCTTTTGAAGGAGAAGTCCACCTGCTTCTGCCGCTTTGGTGGTGAGCATGGCTGTGTTACCATTTCTGCTTTCACCCACAGGCCAGAAGGAGCTACCACTTTCGCTGATGGCTCCTCGGAAGAGTCCCTTGGCAAGGGGAGAGGCGCATAGTATACTTACCGAGATACCACCGGCAGATTCTCCTGCAATGGTAATCTTGTCTGGGTCTCCACCGAAGGCAGCGATATTGTCGTGAATCCATTTTAAGGCCATCACTTGGTCAAGGATGCCATAGTTACCAGATATGTTCTTGCCTGATTCCTTACTCAGCTCTGGATGTGCCATGAATCCCAAGGCTCCCAAGCGGTATTCTATGCTGCAATAGATGATGCCTTCCTTGACAAAGCTTTCCTGAGTTCCACTGTAGGAGCCAGTAAGAAAGGCTCCTCCATGAATCATCACAAATACAGGGAGTTTGTCATTCTTACTCTTGGCTGGCGTTTCCACACTGAGGTATAGGCAGTCCTCGCTCATGCCCAGCTCTCTACCATTTTGGTTAGGGTCGATGGGCTGTGGTGGACGGTCTCCCCATTTATCTGCTTTGAATACTCCCTTCCAAGGCTTCTTGCTCACTGGGGCTTTCCATCTGAGGTTGCCCACTGGTGCTTCAGCGTATGGGATTCCCTTGTATAGGGCGAATCCTTCATGTTCCACTCCTTCAATTTCTCCTTGCTCCACTGTTGTTCTTAGCAGTTGGGCGTTAGCTGCCGATAGGCAAAAGAGTGTTAGGGCAGCTGTCAGTAGATGTCTTTTCAATTTCATTTCAGGTTATTCCATTAATTCCGCAACACTATTATCAATTAAACATTTTAAGCGCCTGAGCAACAGAAAGTTACTCCGGATTTTGCCATGTCAGAATTTTTACTTATCTTAGTGTTGCGAAAAGAAAACAAGCAAAACTCTGATATGACATGGCAAAGATACAAATTAAATCTGAGAAACTTACTCCTTTTGGAGGAGTATTTTCGGGTCATGGAGCAATTTGACTCCATATAGTCTTCTGTAATCGACTCCACCCTCAGAATTTCACTACTCATTTGATGAACCATCTCTCGCTTCATCCGACACTTCGCACTTCTCGCCAGTGTTGGAGAGAATAGATGATTGAGCTTTTTCTTATTGTGATTCCTTGGAGAATGTTAGTTTTCCGCCAGTGCTTAAAACTATCGGGAAGGATATTTGTTTGTTCAAGATGCCTATTGAGGGTATCTTGAACAAAAATATCCTTGAAATCGTTTTGTTATCTCAATGGAATGTTGTACTTTTGCGCTCATATATGATAGTTGAATATTATATTTTAAAAACAAACTATAAAATTATGAACAGATTAAGGACAATCTATCTATCGCTTCTGTTTATCCTGGCGATGAACATGACGAGTGTGTTAAGTGTGAAGGCAGAGAACTATCCGTACAAGAGTGATTATCTTTGGCTTACCGTGCCCGATCATGCTGACTGGCTCTATAAGACTGGCGAGCAGGCTAAGGTGGAAGTAAGTTTCTATAAGTATGGAATTCCCCGTGATGGCGAGGTGAAGTATGAAATAGGCGATGACCTGCTCAAGGCTGATAAGCAGGGAAGCTTCAGACTGAAGAATGGGCGCGCCATCGTGAACATCGGAACCCGAAAGACTCCAGGTTTCCGAGATTTGCGCTTGTTTTATAAGCTCGATGGCAAAACCTATCAGCATCATGTGAAAGTAGGATTCTCGGTGGATAAGATTCAGCCTTATACCCAGGAACCTAAGGATTTCGACAGTTTCTGGCAGGAGGCGAAGGATGAACTGAAGAACGTTCCCTTGAGCTACACCAAGGAACTCGCCAAGGAATACTGTACCGATAAGATAGATTGCTATCTCGTAAAACTTCAGATAGATAAGATGGGACATGTGATGTATGGCTATCTTTTCTATCCCAAGAATGCCAGCCAGGGCAACCATCCCGTGGTGCTCACCCCTCCGGGAGCCGGCATTAAGACCATCAAGGAACCTCTGCGCAACAAGTATTATGCAGAGAACGGATTCATTCGCTTCGAGATAGAAATCCATGGCCTCGACCCACGTCTTCCTGCCGAAACCTTCC